>ENA-OPYX01000592-OPYX01000592.1-human-gut-metagenome-genome-assembly--contig:-NODE-592-length-20969-cov-3.614960_pt1 | contig 20969 bp, 12 predicted proteins | sample MGYA00242639_ERZ504486 | MGnify/ENA primary metagenome ERZ504486 (study PRJEB26092, sample SAMD00036296) | human gut metagenome | host: Homo sapiens | study: EMG produced TPA metagenomics assembly of... | reverse complement strand
GCTGCTTTTCTTTCTTGAGCAGCAGCTGCTTTAGCTTTCATATCTGATTCTTTCCATGAAGCCCAGAACGTGCTGGCAATAAAGATTGATGTGTATGCACCTGCAAGGATACCTACGATTAGAGGAAGAGCAAATTCCTTGATTGCAGATACACCAAGAATGTAAATAAGAACGATTGTAATTAGTGTTGTTATTGTTGAGTTGATTGTACGACCCATTGTTTCAAAAACACTTCTGTTAACCATTTCTGAAATAGTTTCATTCTTCTTACGTGACTTTGTGTTTTCACGAATTCTGTCAAAGATAACGATTGTATTATTGATAGAATAACCTACAACAGTAAGCATTGCCGCAATGAAGTTTGTATTAAGCGGAATGTTTGTTATAGCATAAATCGCAGCCATGATAAGTACGTTGATTGCAAGAGCTATAACAGCCATAATAGCACTTCTCCACTCGAAACGAATTGCAATGTAAATCAAGATACAGATTATAGCAAGCAATGTGTAAAGCAAAGCTTTTCTTTGAATTTCGTTACCGAAACTTGCTGATGCAGATGATACTGAAAGTAAATCATCATCTGAAAGATTATACTTATCTTTTAGTGCATTGAAAATTTCAGTCTTAACAGTTTCGTCAACAGGAGGAGTTTTGATTACTGCAACCTGAGGATTGTCACCTGTTTGAACTTTTGCTGATACAGTATCAACAGTTTTTTCTTGGATTAAGTCAGCGACTTCTTTATTGTCGAAATCAGTGTGCATATTAACTTGCATTCTGATACCGCCCATAAATTCAACGTCGAAGTTAAATCCGCCGTGTACGATATATAGAACAATACCGGCAATAACAATTAGTGCGGGGATAAGCACGAATTTCCATCTGTTTTTAGTCAAATCTTTCATTATTCTTCCGCACCTCCTTTTTTTGCTTTTGCGTTATAGAATAGACTTCTGTTTTCGATACCGATACCTACAAGTTGCTTTAGAAGGAACTTTGTGATAACGATAGCAGTAAACATACTCAAAATAACGCCGATTCCAAGTGTAGTAGCAAAACCGGTAACTGCACCGATACCTGAGATGTAAAGAACTACACAAGAAATGATTGTTGTAATGTTAGAGTCAAGGATTGCTGAGAATGCCTTATCAAAACCTGCCGAAACAGACGCTCTGATAGTTTTACCAACCTTTAATTCTTCCTTCATTCTTTCAAATATGATACAGTCAGCGTCGACCGCCATACCGATTGAAAGAACGATACCGGCAATACCTGAAAGACTTAGGTTAACATGGAATATACCCATTGCCAAACCGATAAGTCCGACATATATTAACAATGAAATATCTGCGATAAGACCAGGAATTCTGTACATAATAACCATAAAGATCATTATAAGAATGATACCGATTGCAGCAGCCAAAAGGCTTGTAGGAAGTGCGTTTGCACCAAGTTCGGCACCTACTGTTTCTTGAGAGATAACTTTCATATCAAACGGAAGTTGACCAGACTTAATCTTGTTAGCAAGGTCTTGTGCGGTTTCAGGAGTGAAATCACCTGAAATTATGCATGAGTCAGAATTGATTTCTTCTGAAACTCTCGGAGAAGAAATATCTTTTCCGTCCATTTGAATTGAAATGTAGTTTTTGCCTTCACTTGATCTTGCGGCAGCAGCCTTAGTTGCGTCGGCAAACTTTTGCTTTGCTTCAGCATTAAATTCAACCTGAACGTAAGATTGAGCCGAACCTGTCTGTGAAGTCTTACCGTATTGGTAAGAAGCGTTCTTGATGTCTGTAGCACCGTCAAGAATTACGTTGCCGTCAGCATCGTTAAATGTAAGTTTTGCTGTATCGCCAAGTAGGCTTGCAGCTTGGTCTGTTTCAAATACTGAAGGTATTTCAACAGTAATTTTTCCGCCTTCGCCTTGAGATATACGTGCTTCTGTATATCCCGCATTAGTCATACGAGTTTGGAAAATTGATTCGACAACCTGCATTTGGTCGTCGGTCGGAGCGTCTGAATCAGCTTGGAAAGTTATAACTGAACCTCCGGCTAAGTCGATGCCCTTTTTGATACCTGTTTCGCCGAACATACCGCCATATGAAAAACCAGCTATGTTAAAACCTATAAAGGCTACATAGTTAAGCAAAATGGCACATACAACAACGAAACAAAGAGTGATAATGCTCTTCTTTTTCATTTGCGTATCCATTCCTTTCTTTGTTGGGTTCTATTTGCTCATTAAAACCCATTATAAAATAGCATAAAGTTATTATATCGCTATACAACCTTTTCGTCAATAAAAATTATATTACTATAATGTAACAAAAAGGTTACAATCAGATTAATCATAGGTATAAAATACTTGCGTATATTACATATTTGTTATAGAATAATTATAAGTAAAGAATTGTTTGGAATTAAATTGACAAAAATAGGAGAGAGAAATGGACAGAAAAGAAAAGATACTTTCATATATGTGTTCAAAAGAATATATTCCGCTTAAATTTGCCGAATTGATGACTGTACTTGACGTACCGGCGGAAGATGAGGAAGAACTTTGCGATATATTAACCGAACTTTGTATTGAGGGTAAAATATATATGACTAAAAAAGGCAGATATATGAGCATTGAGGGAGAAAACTCAACGGTAGTAGGTAAACTTGTCTGTAATGCAAAAGGATTTTTCGGTTTTGTAATATGTGACGACGAAAACGAAAGTGATATATTTATTTCCGGTGACGATATGGGTGACGCTATAAACGGCGACAGAGTTATCGTTCATATTGACGATAACGACAATGCAAAAGGTCACCGACAAGGTCATATAACCAAGGTGCTTGAACGCGGAAACAAGGTTATTGTCGGTGTTATATATAAGGAAAAAGATCGATATTTTTATGTGCGTCCCGATAACAGAAAAATATATTCAAAAATTATTATAGCTCAATCGGACGCAATGACGGCTCAAATGGGTGACAGAGTTGCCGTACAGATTACAAGATACAGTGACAAGAAAAAGATTTTCGGTGAAGTTATAAGTGTTCTCGGACAACAGGATTCGCTTAAAAGTTGCATTGAGGGTATTATATTAGGAAATGATATTAAGCAGGAATTTGATAAAGAAACATTAAATGAGGCTGATAAAATCCCTCAAACAGTGACGGAAAGCCAATTTGCAGGCAGAGAAGATTTAAGAGATATGATTATTTTCACCATTGACGGTGATGACGCCAGAGATTTTGATGACGCCGTATCTCTTACGTTAAAGGACAACGGGAACTATTATCTTGGTGTGCATATAGCCGATGTTTCGGAATATGTAAAAGAGGGTACAGCACTTGAAAATGAGGCATACAAGCGTGGTACAAGCGTGTATTTGGCAGACAGAGTTATTCCTATGCTGCCGACAAGTCTTTCAAATGGTATTTGCAGTCTTAATCCGCAAGTGGACAGATTGACTTTGTCTGTTTTTATGGAAATTACGGGTGACGGAAATGTTGTGAGCCACAAGCTTTGTAAATCGGTTATTTGCTCAAAAGAGAGAATGACGTATAATAATGTAAATAAAATGCTTGAAGACGGTGACGAAGAACTTTGCGAGAGATACAAACATATTTTGCCGACATTAAAACTAATGGAGGACTTGGCACAAATATTAAAGAATAAACGTACTTTAAGAGGTGCGATACAGTTCGATTTTCCTGAAAGTCATATAGTTGTGAATGAAAACGGAGAGCCGATTGAAATAGAAAAAGAAGTACGCGGTACTTCAAACAAAATGATAGAAGAATTTATGCTTTCGGCAAATGAAACAATCGCCGAATATGCTTTTTGGTCTGAAATACCGTTTGTATACAGAAACCATGAGGCACCGACACTTGAAAAGATAATGACTTTTAATGAATTTATACTTCATTTCGGATTGTCGTTTAAGGGTAAGATTGACAGAGATACACCTATTCATCCAAAGGCTCTGCAACAAATACTCGATACAGTAAAAGATACACCGCAGGAGCGTATTGTTGCGTCAACAATGCTGCATTCACTTATGAAAGCAAAGTACAGTGAAGAAAATCTCGGTCATTTCGGACTTGCGGCAAAATATTACTGTCATTTTACTTCGCCGATAAGACGTTATCCCGATTTGGCAATACACAGAATATTAAAAGATTTTCTTGACGGCAAGGTTACGGGGAACAGAATTTCATATCTTGCAGGTTACGTTTCGGCGGCAAGCAAACATTCAAGCGATTGTGAAGTAAATGCGGAAACGGCCGAACGTGACGTTGACGATTTGATGAAAACGGCTTATATGTCATCATTTATTGGACAAACCTTTGAGGGTGTGGTTGCAAATATGACTAATTTCGGTATGTTTGTAGAACTTGAAAATTCGGTTGAGGGTTTAATAAGAGTTGAAAATATGACCGATGATTATTATGAGTATGACGAAAAGGTAAATACGCTTACCGGCAGAAGAAAACAGAAGTCGTATACTACCGGTGATGTGGTAAATATAGTTGTTGCGAGAACTGATATTCTTTCAAGACAGATTGACTTTGTTTTAGCTAAAGACGCGGACCGTAAGTTACTTAAAAAGTTCGCAAAACCGATAGAAATTCCTAAATCGGAAAAACACGGTAAGAAGTCAAAAAGGAAAAAGAGTTTTAAGAAATACAATAAGAAGAAAAAGTAGGTTTACAAATGGAGAAATTTGAAATTATAATAACAACATTGTTCGGACTTGAATCGCTTGTCGCAAGAGAAGTACGTCGTCTTGGCTATGAAACAACTTCAGTTGAGGACGGCAGAGTTACGTTTATGGGTGATAATGAGGCTGTTTGCAGAGCAAATATGTGGATAAGAACAGGAGAGAGAGTGCTTATAAAAACTGCCGAATTTACTGCGGTCACGTTTGACGAATTGTTTGAAAAGACAAAAGCTGTTGATTGGAGTAAATGGATTGGCAAAAATGACGCTTTTCCTGTGAAAGGATATTCCTTAAAGTCAACTCTTGCAAGCGTAAGGGATTGTCAGGCAATTATAAAGAAAGCAACTGCTGAAAGTCTTTCAAATAAATACGGCATAGAATGGTTGCCGGAGGACGGCGCAAATTATCAAATACAGTTTTCAATTTTTAAAGATAAAGTTACACTTATGATAGATACGTCTGGCGAGGGACTTCACAAACGCGGTTACAGACAACATTCAAATGTTGCACCGCTAAAAGAAACACTTGCCGCCGCAATGGTTGAACTGAGTCATTGGAAATTTGAATATCCGCTATGTGATCCGTTTTGCGGCAGCGGTACAATTCCTATTGAAGCCGCAATGATAAAAAGAAACATTGCTCCGGGAATAAAGCGAGAATTTGCGGCACAGAATTTTGCGTGGATAGATGAAGAGTTGTGGGTTAAGTCCGTTGAAGAAGCTAAAAGCTTGGAAAGAAATGTGCCGCTTGAAATTTATGCGTATGATATAGAAAACGAATATGTTGAATTGACAAATGAAAATGCCCGAATTGCAGGTGTGGGTGACTTTGTTAAAGCGGAAAAAGGTGACGCACGAAAAAATTCACTTCGATATGCCGTATGGTACAATTATTTGTAATCCGCCTTACGGTGAAAGAATAGGTGAAATTAAAGAATGTGAAAAACTGTATAAGGAAATAGGCAAAAGCTTTAATGCACTTGATAAGTGGTCGTATTATATTATCGCGTCAAACGAAAACTTTGAATCGCTGTTCGGAAAAAAAGCAAATAAAAAACGTAAATTGTATAATGGTATGATTAAGTGCAATCTATATCAATTCTTCGGAAGAGACGTCCGCCTAAAACCAACAAGTAAATTTATACCGATTGAAAATTTCAATCGGTATTTTTTATAATGTCACTATTTGCAAACTATTCTCTATAATTTGCAATTCAAAACTTCTTTATAAAATTGTATAATTTAATTAATAAAAAAGTAATTGTGCGAAAGGAGTATAACTATGAAGTTTAAAAAGTTATAAGTCTAATTACAACATTGGCAATGTGTATATCAATGTTTTCTGCTTTTTCTGTAACGTCATTTGCAGAAAATGATAATACATATTCGTGTGATTTTACATCACTCGTCAAAAATAATGCAGACACAACATACGGAACTGCTGATGATATATACGATATTGACGATTATACAAAAGCAGTTTTGACGTATACAGGAACATATGTATCGGCAGACGGAAAGATTTACTTAAAGAGCAGTAAGGTTACAAATGCCAGTTCGTCATACAGTAATGGAAGTTATGTATCATTTACTGCACCGTCAGACGGTAGTGCAATATTTACCGGCAGTGCGTTAGGTGTTTATATTGACAGCACTTATAAAGGTTATTCGGATAAAGGTACTTATGATATGAAAGCAGGAGAAACAATGTATTTGGGTTACAGAAAAGGAACTTCATATCTACAAAATATTACATTCACACCAACTGAAACTCCAAAAGAAACTGTAGCACCGACAGAGAATCCGATACAAACATCAAATCCACAGTCAACACCTAAAGCAGATGTTGAGAGAGAAGTCTTATATGAGGAGAATTTTGAAAACTGTACGGTCGGAGATAAAGCGTCGGGTAACAGTACAAGCGTTGACGGTTGGAAATCACCTGCCGGAACAGCAGAATTAAAAAGTGACAGCAATCAAACAATAAACAAATATCTTGCAGTTACTTCAGGTAAAAGCGGTACTGCACGTTCAACATACAAAGGCATAACTGAAATTAAGGATAATTTTGTCCTTGAGGCAGATATAAAGACAACAAATTATAAAACGAATGTTTCTAATTTTGAAGTTCTTGAAAAAACAGGTTCACTATATATGAATCACGGTTGTTACAGTAATGCAAAGTATGCATTTAAAATGAACAGACCGGCAAGCTTAAATAAATTTGTTATAAATAACAGTGTATCGGACAGCGGACTTTCGCTTGACAGATATGCCCAACCGACTGTTTTGACAAAAGAAATACCTGATGATTGGATTCATGTAAAAGTGATAGGCGATTTTACAAATAAAACGGCTACGGCATACATAACGTCACTTGACGGAAATACGGTATTTTATCGCGGAAGAACAAATATGTCAGATGATATAACATCATTTAGCTGTCTTGCACTATTGGCACCGTCAAGCGGAGTTGATACTTGCATTGACAATATCAAAATTTCAAAAGCACTTGATTCGGATTTAAGCGAAGTATTCCATACAGTAAAAAATAAATAACAGTATTGATGAATTTTCACAGTATGTCTATGACGGTGAAAGTGTTGCAAACATACCGGATATGTCGGCATACGGTAAGTATTTTGAGGGCTGGAGTATTGACGGTCAACTATTAAGCTCTGACGATTTAAACAAATATCAAATTACAAAAGATACAACAATCACAGCACAAATATCACAAGACTATATTGAAAATATTGCAACGGTAGAATTTAATTCATTCCCGACAGACAATATGCTTACTATGGGACCTGATTCCGATACATATGCTGACAATGAAATTTCATTGAAGATTGTCGGTGAAAGAGGAACAAGTATAGTAACAAATCCTGATTCAAGGGTAAAAGATTATAAAATTGATTGGCAGTTTGACGGTTTCAGAACACTTGGCGGCAAGCCGACAGGTGAAAGCGGAACTTTCCCGGGAACACAGGTGTATTGTGACAGTTACGGAAGTGTAACGGTAAACAGTGCAAATCAAAGTTCAGTCAATTTTAAACTAAAGAATACATCGGCTAACTATTACGGCATGGTAACTGCCACAGTTACATATAACGGCAAGACAGCCAAAGTGTCACGCCCGTTGGTACTGTTAGCTGATACAGAGGCTAATTCTGATGTATACTTGCCAAAAGCTGGTTATACCGTAGATTACAACAATTACGAAAACGGTTTAGTCGGATATACAACATCGCAAAACGATATTTTAACAGGCGGTTGGTCAACAGACGGCTCTGATAAGAGTAATGTTGTTTTGAAATCAGATAATGGCGGTAAATATTTGAGTCTGTCTCGCGAACTTACAGGAAACTCATCATATATTAACAATAATGTAGGGCAGATTACATCACAAACTAATTTTGAACAAGATGTGCGTTTCGGCATAGACGGAACTGTCGGTTATATAGGCGGAAACGTGACAGAAAGCACATCAGTTGGCTTTGAATTGTCTTTCACAGATTCAAAATTCAGCTTGAACGGTACAGAAATCGGAGCAGGTGAAAAGAATAAGTGGTATCACATAGTTGTAACAGCCGATCCGACAGTAAAGAAATGTATAGCAAAGATATATAACTTGGATTCAAACGGCGATTATAACGACAAATCTCCGTTAATGCAATCTGAATTGATAAACTTCAACGCAAATTATACAACAGGCAAGTACTATAGAATTACATTATCAAAAGATAAATCGAGTTCTATAGATATAAATAATGTTAAAATTCAATCGGCACAGGTTGACACAGATTCATTTAAAATAAATGGGCAGGATACAGTTAATATTCCTGCAAGCGACAGTGTAAAAGTGCCTATGACAGTATCTGCAAATATGACAGTATCTGCAAATATGACAGACGGTAATATTGCATTCGGTACAGCTGAATGGAAGATTGACGATGAATTTGCAGATGGTGTTTCTGTTGAAACGGATAGCGCTGATTCACATTCGGCAGATCTTGTCGTAAGCTCAACGGCATCTGCCGGCGACGTATCTGTTAAAGCGACATTAGGCGGAAAGTCTGTAACAAAGACAGTAAGACTAATCGGTAAAAATGACAGTATTGCGTTTGTAAAATCACCTGTCGGTGCACAAATACCGAGCAGTAACAAATATGAGGCAGTTGTTAAAAACGGAAATGCGGAAGTATTGATAGGCAAGACTGTAACATACAAACTATACAATTCTGATAACACAACAGAATATACAGGCAGTGATATAAAAATTGCAAGTGACGGTACATTAACAGTATCATCATCAGCAAAGCCGACAGATATCTATGTTAGAGCAATCTCAACCGGTTCAAATGGTAAAACGCTTGAAAAATCGGTTAAGGTAAACGTATATAATCTAAAATTCAATTTCACAACAAGTGCAAAAGACGGTTATACATCAGTTACTTCTTCAACCGAATATAAGGAAAGTCGTGGCTTTGGTATAGACGGAACTTGTGCAGACGGTGAAAGCTATATGAGCGGTCAGAATTTTGGTTTTAAACTTAACTTGACAGCAGGTGAAGTATATGAAATTACGGCAGTTTATGAGGGCACAATTAAGTGTGAAAGAGTAAATTCGTCACTTACAGGCTTTGAAAGAACTAAAAAGACATTAGAAAGTGATACATATAAAACGGCGGTATTCGGTGACGGTGTGCTCGATATTACATTCTCGGGTGACGGTAAACTATCATCATTAACAGTTGAAAAAGTAGAACGCACAGCAAACAGTAAGCCTGCATGGTGGACAATAGGCGATTCTACGGTACAGCAAAACGGAAGTTGGGCTTATACGCTTAATAATACATTGTCTGATTATCCGAAACTATCAAATGTTATAAGTGCATTTTATAACAGCGGTCAAGCAGGACGTCAGCACCGTTCATATTATACAGAAGGTTTACTTAACAATGTCCTATGCGGTATTAAACCGGGTGACGTTGTTTCGATAAGCGGTATGGGGACAAATGATACATCTTCAACAAAAGATGAATTTAAAGAGTATAATAACATTTATATAGACGCTATCAAAGCAATGGGCGCAAAGGTAATATTGGGCAGTTACACACCGACAGGTAATTACGGCTCAACTCAAGACAAGGTTTATGACGCAGATAATGTATTGTTCAAAGGTATGAGAACAAACAGTTATGATACCGCAATCAGAGAAGTATATAACGAAAGAGCGAACGATACAAATATTATAGGCTTTGTCGATATTGGAAAAATTGCAGATAACGTTATGACAAATGATGTACGAACAGTATATAATACTGCAATTCAAAGCGGAAAAAACGAAATTGAGGCAAGAGCAAAAGCACAGGAAAGAGCCACGGCACTTATGAGTATGTGGAAAGATTATAATCATTATTATACAGATTTCTCAAACTATATCTTACCTCAAATAACAACTCGTGTGGCACAACTTGTGACAGGTGAAAAACAAGACGATATACCTCAAGTTATAAATCTTGAAAAGCCTGAAACGGAAAGGTTAAAAATTACAGGTACATCAATAAAGAACGGTTCAATTTTAGTTAATATTGATAAAGGTTTTGAGGGCGTTGCAATCTGTGCGCTATACGATAAAGACGGACTTTTAAAGCAGGTTGTCACTGAAACAGACAATACAGCCGAAAAAACTTTGACACTTAAAATGCCTGCAACCAAAGACGGATATGCAGTAAAAGTGATGAATTGGGACAGTTTGGATAAGATGAACCCAATCGGAAAAACGCATTCGATAAAAGTAAGCGATATAGAAGATTTATCAGACGGAGATGATTCATCAGAAGAAATAACATCATCAGACGAATATATAGACGTATCAGAGCTTACTTCATATGATAGCAATACATACAGAGTTTATAACGGTGACGGAACATACGAAAGTGTCAAGGCAGAAAATGGAAAAGTTCATAATACGTCAAAATCAGAAGTGACGGTAGTGCCGGAGTATAAATTTGAATTTACCAATACTTCTTCATCAAAAGATGAATATATAAACGGATATGTAAAAGTCAATGCAAATTCTTATACAGAAGAAAAAGGTTACGGACTTGGAAACGGTGATTATCATATTAACGAAAACGGTTGCTTGCCGACAGGTGACAATACTATAAAAATAGATGTACCTGACGGGTTTTATGACATTACTGTATACAGAAAAGGCGGAGCGAGAACGGATGTTTATAATAACGGTGTTCAGATTATAAATAATACTACATCATCGGGTTCACAAAACCGTCCGTCAGGATACGGTGTAATGTATGCACCGAGAATGGAAGTTACAGGCGGTCAGATAAATCTTACAATCGGTAATACTTCGGGCGTAAACGAGAGAGTTGCGTCGGTTGAAGTTGTCAGAGTACCCAAAAAGTATAAAAAGCAAGTTGTTTGGATAGCGGGTGACAGTGAATCTGCAAATTACTATCCGCAAAATGCAGACGGTGACGACTTGAATAACAATAAAGTTATGATGACAGGCTTCGGTATGCAGCTTGAAAAGTTCTTATCACCGACAAAATATGCGGTTGCAAACTTCGGTCAGCCGAGTGCTACGGTTAAGACTTGGTATAACGAATGTTTTGAATCGGTTAAAAAGTTAATTCAAAAAGATGATGTTTTGATTATTGACTTCGGTATTAATGATTCGGTAAGTTCATCAAATAAGATTACTATTGATGAAATGAAACAGTATATGAGTGAAATGGCGGCTATGGCGAAAGAAAAAGGCGCAGTACCTGTTCTTGTAAGCCCTGTTTACAACAGTAAATATCAGCACAAAACATATTTCACATACAGCACTTCAACAAAGATTAATGCTATAACTGAATTTGCCGAGAGTATCTGTGTGGAGTGCATAGACCTTAATAAATACACTCAATTATATGTAAATCAAGCCAAAACAGATACAAACGATACAAATTGGGCGGTTAATAATTATCAGGTAGGCGATAACCTACACTTGACACAACATTCCGCTTTGCTTGCGTCATCATTTATTGCGGCAGGATTAAAGAGTATGGGATATGAAACAACCGATTATTCATATACATATAAAGATTTATCGAGCCTTTCTGCTGACAGTGACAGTAAGGTTATCAGAGGTGAAGAAAGCGGAGTGACAAGAGTTTATTCCGTTGCAGAGGCTGAAAAGTTTATAAAAGCCAATACCGAGGTTTTACCGACAACCGAAAAGAAGTGGGACTTCACAGAAAATACAACGGCGACAGAGGGTGAAAATGTACCGGTTGTGTCTGGCTCTGCGGCTTGGAATGAAACGAATCAGAATATTAAATTTAACGCAAATGTAACTGCACCGGGTACTTTGTCATTGAAATTAAATCCTGCAATCGGTAATAAGGCGAATGTTAATTTTGATTTGTATGTCGGTGCATTGGGCGGACAGACGTTTACATACACGATTGATGACAGTGAAGGTACAAATCTTGTTAATTGCTCATTTAACGTATATAACGGTACAGGAAGTATGGTTATCGGCGGTGAAGAAATTGCTGTTGACGGTGATGTTACATCAGCGGTATCAAAGGTAAATGGTGACGGTATGTCAGCGTCAGTAACACAAGTGTCAAATGAGATTAATTTTGCAACTAATACAGTTACTGTAAACATAGGCTCAAAATCATTTACCGGCAAGCTCACAGGAGCAGAAACAGGATTGATTTCAGATATATCGTTTAAGTCGGAGCGTTCAAAGAAAGCTGACAGAAGTATATATCTTGACAATCTTGTAGTAAGAGAATATGAAACCGATTCATCGGATACAGACGAAACTGCGTTTCCTAAGTTTAAAAGCGGAACATATACAAAAGACGGAAGTACAATGAAATACAGATATTATCTTCCTGAAAATTATGACAGTTCAGTATCGTATCCGGTAGTAATGTTCTTGCACGGCGAAACAAGAAAGGGCAACGATAATGAAAAGCAGTTGTATAACGCACAAGATTTATTTGATAATGTTATAGAACAGGAAAGCACAAATCCTTGTATTCTTGTTGCACCGCAATGCAGTGCAGATAACAGTTGGACTGATTTGTCGGATATGATTGACGGAGTTGTAAATGATATTCAAAATCAGTATAGTGTAAACAATGAGAAAATATATATTGCAGGTTATTCAGAGGGTACAGAGGGCTGTTATAAGGTTGTCTCTGATAATCCCGATAAGTATGCAGGAATGATTGCAATAGCTGGAAAAGGCGATACAACGTCAGCACAGGCAATAGCAAAAAATAATACAGGGGTAATGATTTTTGCGGGTGGCGAGGACGATACGGAAATAAATAATTCTTCAAAGGCAATATACAAAGCACTTGTCGAAAACGGTGCGACGAATGTTGAATATAAAGAAATTTATGGCGAAGATCATAATATTCTGAAGTCAGCTGCGAATACATCAGGCTTGCTTGATTGGTTGTTTGCAAAGAATTTAACAGACAATAAGACTGAAAAAATACAAAAACTGTTGACTTGGCTATATTTATGGGGCAGTCAAATATGGCAGGACGTGGTGAATACGCTGATGCGATAGAATGCCCGATAGGCGTAGGATATGAATTCAGAAGTGTATCAAATGCAGATATGTTATTCGGTGTATCAGAACCTTTTGGCAAGAGTGAAAACAACGATTCTATAAATGACAACGGAGTAACGGTGTAGACAGAAGAAGTGGGGATATGGTTTCATCACTTATGAACAGCTATTATGCCGAAACAGGTGTTCCGATTGTAGGAGTCCAAGCATCAAGAGGCGGTACAAATATAGGATATTGGAATACTGCGGCACAAAAGAATGAGGCACAGTTGCGACTTACCGCCGCTAAAACCTATCTTGAAGATAACGGTTATACTGTAAATCATATCTTTATGGTTTGGTGTCAAGGCGAAGCAGACGCGGATAAAATTTATTCGGGAAGTCAGTCGGCAGCGTCATATAAGTCACAGACGCTTAATGTGTTTGAGTATATGAAAACAGTGGGCGTTACAGATATGTTCATAGTTCAAACAGGTCACTATAACGGTGACGACGATACAGACGGCAAACATGATGAGGCATATGTCACAGTACACGATGTACAAGCAGAACTTGCAAGTGAGAATGATAATGTTTATACAGTAGGTTCATTCCTTGAATTTAAGGAAAATATGAAAGACAATTATCATTTTCACCAAATCGCATATAATACAGTTGGCATAGCGGCAGGTAAAGCAATAGCAGAGATATACAATAACTAAAAAAGTATTCTTTTAGTTTTGTGTAAATACAAAATGGTATAGAAAATTTTATTTAAGCGGACGGAATTAAATTTCGTCCGCTTTTTCGTTATCAAAAAAATCAGCAATCGTCAATAGCGGATTCTATCAGCAAAGAAGAACTCCAACTGAGAATGAAGCTCATATCCAATCACGACGGCGACTAATCTATTTTTCATGACGTCCATTATTACAAGGTACAGCATTTTAAACAAACCTAAATATTTCAGGTATCCCCAAGCGGTTTGTGCACTTATCTGCACAACTAACACGATAGAAAAATTTAAAATAATACACTTTTTAAAATTTTACATCTTCTTTTCGATTTTTTCCATTGAAGATATTAATGATTCTAGTTAAAATAAAGTCAACAAATAAACAAAGAAAGGAATGAGAGAGATGTCTGAATACATTCTTGAGCTAAAAGGAATAACGAAAATATTCCCCGGAGTAAAGGCTCTTGATAATGTTCACTTTCAGTTAAAACAAGGTGAAATACATGCTCTTATGGGTGAAAACGGTGCAGGAAAATCAACATTCATAAAAGTTATCACCGGAGTACATCAAGCTGAAGAAGGTGAAATATTCATTAACGGCGAAAAAGTAGAAATAAAAAATCCTAAAGATGCACAAAAATTAAGTATTGCCGCTATTTATCAGCACGGTACGGCATATCAACATTTAAGTGTAACGGAAAACATTTTCATAGGGCACGAGAAAATGACAAAGTTCCATACAATTGATTGGAAACAAATGCACAAGGATGCAAAAGCACTTTTGAAGAGATTGGGAAGTGACATTGACCCACATTCAAGTATGGGTAATCTGACAGTTGCGGAACAACAGATAGTAGAAATTGCAAAAGCCATTTCTACAAATGCAAAAATAATCATAATGGACGAGCCTACGGCGGCTCTTTCAAAAAGAGAATGTGAGGAATTATACAGAATTACAGAACAACTTAGAGATGAAGGCTGTTCAATAATATTTATCTCGCATCGTTTTGAAGATATGTACAGACTTGCTACAAGAGTAACCGTATTTCGTGACTCACAGTACATAGGTACATGGAATGTAGATGAAATTTCAAATGAAGTATTGATTTCAAAAATGGTCGGACGTGAAATTTCTCAAATTTATCCTAAGCAAGAAGTTGAAAGAGGAGAAGAAATTTTCAGAGTTGAGGGATTATCAAAGACAGGGTACTACAAAGATGTTTCTTTTTCACTTCACAAGGGCGAAATCCTTGCTATGACAGGACTTGTCGGTGCAGGACGAACAGAAGTATGTCAAGGTATTATGGGTATTGAAAGACCCGATAAAGGAAAGGTCATTTTGGAAGGAAAAACACTTTCAATAAGACATCCGTCAGACGCTATGAAAGCAGGTATCGGATATTTGCCTGAGGACAGACAAAAATCAAGGTCTGATTCTTGATTGGGGATTAGGACAAAACGTAACATTATCAACACTTGAAAAATTTACTAAGTTCACTGTTATAAACAGAAAAGCAGAACGTGAACGTTCAAAAGAACTTTTGGAAAAAGTTAAAACAAAGGCTCTTTCTGTATTTGATAAGGCGTCAAGTTTGTCAGGTGGTAATCAGCAAAAGGTTATCGTAGCAAAGGTTTTAAATTCCGATTTGAAAGTAGTTATCCTTGACGAACCGACAAAGGGTGTCGATGTGGGTGCAAAAGCACAGATATATGAAATTATGTCAGAATTGGCGGCACAAGGTTTCGGAGTAATAATGATTTCTTCGGAAATGCCGGAAGTATTGGGGATGGCAGATACAATCCTTGTTATGAAAGAGGGCAGAGTATCTAAGATTTTTGCAGATGCAACAGGCGTTACTCAAGAACAAATTCTTGAGGCCGCAATGAATATGTAGGAGGTGTAATTTAATTATGAAGTTAAAAAATTCTTTTCATCGAATATTCGTGAAATCAGCTTAATTATTGTAATGATTGCACTTTCTGTATTTATTGAAATAAGAAGTGGAGGAAACTTCTTCACACTTGAAAATATTTCCGATATGTTCACAGAAACGGCAGTTCTTGCAATTACGGCGGTAGGCATGATGATGGTAATTATCACAAGCGGTATCGACCTTTCAATCGGCTCGATAATGGCGTTGGGTGCAATGGTCGGCGGAACGATACTTAAAAATAATCAAGCAGTTCCCGGAGTGGTAATAATTTTAGTATCGATAGCAGTCGGTATCGTATGTGGTTTCATAAACGGTACATTGGTTGCTAAACTGAAAATATTACCTATTATCGCAACACTCGGTATGATGAATATATATCGCGGACTTACATATTTAGTTGCTAACGGAAGTTGGGTAAAACAACAGGAAATGGGTACAAAGTTTCTGTCAATCGCGACAGGAAAGTTTCTTGGTATAAATAATCTTATAGTTGTAGCAATAGTTGTTTATATAATTGCCGCATTCTTCCTAAATAAAACCCGTACGGGCAGAAAGATTTATGCGGTAGGAAACAGTGAAGAAAGTGCAAGAGTTTCGGGTATCAAAACAGATCGAACATTAATTATGGTTTATACTGTATTAGGTGCGGTAGCCGGATTAGGCGGTATACTTTATGTATGTAAATACGGAGTTGCTCAAGGTGAAACCTGTACCGGATATGAAATGAATGTAATCGCAGCTTGCGTACTTGGCGGTGTAAGCATTAATGGCGGTACAGGCAGAGTACAAGGCGTATTGTTGGGTGCTGTATTACTTGGTATTCTTAACAACGCAATGCCGCTTATCCATGTATCTTCATTCTGGCAAGAGGCAATTCGTGGTTTGATTATACTTCTTTCAATTATAGCAAACTCGTTAATTCAAAGAAACGTTGAAATGAAAGCATTGAGAAGGAGGAATATCTGATGGCTAAAGAGTATGTAAAACAGGCTGTAAGCAGTGACGGTACAAGAACAATATCAGCCCTAAGAGGATTTTCTTGGCAGAGATTTCTTTTTCAATGGGAGTGGATGCTTGTATTAATGCTTATATTGGTAAATGTATTTAATATATCCGCGTCACCGTATTATGCACATGCAAAATCAATTTTAAATGCAACCCGTGACTTTTTGGATAAAGCAATAGTAGTATTTCCGATGGCATTCGTATTAATGCTCGGTGAAATCGACATCAGTGTTGCGTCAATTATGGCTCTTTCAGCAACAATTATGGGTGTTGCGTTTGACGCAGGAGTTCCGATGATTGGAGCAATCAGTCTTGCACTTGTCACAGGCACTGTATGCGGTTTAATTAACGGAATTATCCTTGTAAAATTCCCTGAATTGTCAAGTATGATTGTAACGCTTGCAACACAGATAATATTCAGAGGAATAGCACAGATTATTTTGGAAACCAATTCGGTGGGAGGATTCCCAAATTGGTTTACACAAATTGCAGCCGGTAAAATCGGTGGAATGGTTCCATACGCATTAATATTTGTAGTAGTTGAGGCTTTGTTCTTTGCTTATCTTCTTCACTACACAAAATTCGGCAGAAGATGTTACGCAATGGGTAATTCAACAACGGTTGCAAAATTCTCGGGTGTAAAAACAGATAAGATTAAAATTATTGTTTATACAATGACAGGTTTATTATCAGCAATTGCAGCAATTTACCTTGCATCAAAGATGTCAAGTGTACGTCCTGACGTTGCAAAGGGATATGAACTTGATATTATAGCAATGGCTGTACTTGGCGGAGTATCAACTTCGGGCGGTAAAGGAAGAATACTTGGTGCAACACTTGCTATTATGGTAATCGGTTATCTAAGATATGGTCTTGGTCTAATCAACGCATCAAGCCAGATTATTATGATAGTCGTAGGTTTACTATTGATAATTGCAGTTGCAATTCCAAGTTTCAGAGATAGTATCGGTAATATGAATTGGTTCAAAAAACTTAAAGCAATGGCGACAAAGTCGCAAAAATAACTTAGTATCAATCGGAGTAGGAAACTCCGAAAAATAAAGGAAAACTTTAAAATAAGAAAGGTAGGTTTTAAACATGAAAGCAAGAAAACTATTGGCATTAGGTCTAACGGCAATAATCGGAGCAACTATGATGGCAGGTTGCGGAGGTGGTGGCGGAAGCACAACATCTCAAAGTTCAGATGGCTCATCGGCAAGCGGTACATACGCATTTGTGGCGAAAGACGTACAAAATCCTTATATGCAGAAAGTATATGACGGTTTTGAAAAGGCTTGTAAAGAAATCGGAGCAGAACCTCTTTACAAAGGTCCTGAAGCGGCTACACCGGAAAAGCAGATTGAAATTATCAATCAGCTTGTAGCACAAAACGTTGCGGGTATCGCTATTGCAGCTAACGATGCAGACGCATTGCAACCTGCATTGACAGAAGCTATGGACGCAGGTATTAAGGTTATTTCGCTTGACAGTGCTGTAAATAAAGATTCAAGACAAACTCATATTCAACAAGCCGATCCTGAAAAAATCGGCAGAGGACTAATTCAAGCGGCTTATGAAATGGTAGACGGTAACGGCGGTATCGCTGTATTGTCTGCAACAGCACAAGCTACAAACCAAAATCTATGGATTGAATGGATGAAGAAAGAATTGGAAGAAAATCCTGAAAAGTATGCAAATACACCACTTATAAAAGTTGCATATGGTGACGATGACCCAACAAAGTCAACATCAGAAACACAAGCACTTTTGACAGATTCATCTATTAAAGTTATCATTGCTCCGACAACTGTAGGTATGCTTGCCGCAGGTAAGGTATTGCAAGATAAACAGTCAGATGTAAAACTAACAGGTCTTGGCTTGCCGTCGGAAATGGCTCCGTTTATCGAAGATGGTACTTGTCCTTGGATGTATCTATGGAATCCTGTTGATATAGGTTATTTGTCAGGTTACACAATGGATGCACTTGTAAAAGGCACAATTACAGGTGATGTAGGCGGTTCATTTAATGCCGGTGACCTTGGTGAAAAGAAGATTACAGAAGCTGCAGATGGTGGTACAGAAGTAATGCTTGGTGATCCATTCAAATTTGATACAGAAAACATTGCTGAGTGGAAAGAAGTTTATTGATTTTAGTTAATTACTAATTAATTGTATTATTTCCCCCCTAAAAAATGTCCCTTTATTAAAAGGGACATTTTTCGTTGACAAATATAATGCCGATAGAGTATAATTAATATGTTAATATAGTACAATATATTGATTGTACATTTCTATGATTTGTAGTTTTTACTAAATGTAATAAAAACGGAGTTTGATATGAAAAAACATTCAAGACTTGTTGAAAGAGTTGTCAGACCATATTTGATTTTATAGCTTTGATTTTAGCTGTAGCAATGATTGTAATGTACTTTTCTGTTGTGACAAAACTTAATTATGAGGCAGAAAATGCAGGGACGAAAATTGCGGAAACAATGGCTCGACAGGTCGACACATACATAGAAGAAATAGACGTACTTGCACAACAAGTAAAACGTCAACCTCGTATAATAAATACTTTTTTATAACCTTAACAATACCAAAAATGATAAAAGTAATTTTTTCAATAATAATGTCTTGCTTGGAATTGACGTTTCATCTATCCTTAACGGATTGATTACTGATCGAAACGGTAATTTCAATATATCGGTTTATAACGGATACGGTGATTTTGTATCAAATCAAAATTACTTCATTGATAAAAAGAAATTTCAAAGCACTATGGAAAATATGAATTATGCCATAGAGTTAAACAAATCGAAGAAAACGACGATAAAATAATACCGCACCATCGGAAAATCCTTGGACAGAAAGTACAAGAGAATTTATAACTTTAAAAAAGAGTCTTAAAAATGATTATTCCGATACCGTTTGCGGTATAATTGAGGTTAGAGCAAGTGTAGACAGGCTTGAGCAAATGCTGCACACGGAAGATAATGCCGAGATTTTAATTTGTGACCGTTCTAACGGAAAAATTATATATCCGACCGTATATACAGAAAGAGAAAGAAGCGAGTATTCTTCGGCATTTGTCAATAATGCAAACTGGGAAATAATGATACGAACACCCGTGGCAAATACAAAGGCAAATATAATATTTATTTTATCGATTTTTGTGGCTTTGTATGCAATATTACTAGTGTTTGTCTTCTTGATAAGCCGAACTATTGGAAAAGAAGTTATAAAACCGATTTCACAATTAGCAAATCACGTTTGTAAAATTGACGCACCGAATGATAAAATGGCTCACATCAACGATGATGCTATTGATGAAATAAAAGAGCTTGAGGACAGTTTTGAAAAAATGCTTGAAAGAATGAATAGTTCGATTATTCAAGAGAAAAAGGCATATGCACTTGCTTTGCAGGCTCAAATGAATCCTCATTTTCTGTACAATATGCTGGCGGTAATCAGTTCTGCCGGAAGTGAGGCGGGCTGTGACAGTGTTTCCACAATGTGCGTCGAATTGTCTGATATGCTTAGATACGTTGCAGCATATCAAAAAGTTACTGTACCGCTTAAAGAAGAAATAATTCATACAAAAAATTATCTTGCATTGATGAAATCAAGATATGAGGATTATTTTTCTTATAAGATTGATGTTTCAGACGATTTGATGAACATTCCGGTGCCAAAATTGTTTATACAACCGCTTGCAGAAAACTGTTTTATACATGCTTTTAAAGAAAAAGAGCCACCATGGAATATTGATATAAAGATGATAGGCACGAAAGATAGATGGGAACTTATCATAAAGGATAACGGTTCGGGAATATCCGAAGAAAGAATTGCCGAAATAAAAGTACAAAATAGATAAAGCATTAAATGAAAGACAAGTGGGGAATATCGGCGGATTGGGTAATTGTAAATACAATAGTCCGTCTTACTATGACGCACAACAAAAATCTCAAATACGATTATATATAACGAT
>ENA-OPYX01000590-OPYX01000590.1-human-gut-metagenome-genome-assembly--contig:-NODE-590-length-21018-cov-4.816237_pt1 | contig 21018 bp, 23 predicted proteins | sample MGYA00242639_ERZ504486 | MGnify/ENA primary metagenome ERZ504486 (study PRJEB26092, sample SAMD00036296) | human gut metagenome | host: Homo sapiens | study: EMG produced TPA metagenomics assembly of... | reverse complement strand
CACCATCTTCCGCCTTTGCCTTCTCCTTCGCCCGTTCTTCCGCCGCCTTCGCCACCGACTCATCCACTTCCATATAAGTAACTTCATTCCCCTCAATCGACGAAACATACGCATAGACATACTTCTGATGATCCCCCAGCGCACTTTCCGTCTCAACTCCACCTATCCGCCACATCACACATGCCGCAATAAGTACAATCACTAATACAATTACAACCACAATCGTTACTTTCTTCTTCATCAACCGCCTTAAACCTTTCCCTCTTTTACTCTGCCCCCAGCGCCTCCACCGGCACCAGTTTCGACGCCTTATACGCCGGATAGAATCCAAACAGTGTTCCCGTGATGAGTGCAAACAGCAGTGCAATCAGGAATGCTGCCGGTGTCAGTTCAACACGCACACCAAGATACTGTGCCACAGGAGTGACGAGCAGGCTTGACACAATGCCAAGCACGCCGCCGATCAGACTGATTGCAGCCGCCTCCGCTAAAAATTCAAACAAAATATTCCTCTGGGAGCAGCCGATTGCCTTTAAAATACCGATCTCATTGGTGCGCTCTTTGACAGATACAAACAATACGTTCATGATGCCGATACCACCGACCACAAATACAATGGCTGCCATAGCCATCAGAAGCATCGTCAATATCTCATTGGACGCCGATGCAGCTTCCATCTTGCTTCCCGCATCCTCAAAGGTAAATTCTGCATTCGGATAGGAAGTTGCAAGCACTTCCGTGATCTCCTCCGTGACACCGGACACATTGCTTACGTCCTCCGCGATCACGGTGATAGTCGGACTTACATTCGTTCCCACTAAATATTTCACCCCGGTCGCATACGGAATGAAAACGGAATCATCCGGGCTGATACCGGAAGCCACCGTACCCATAGAAGAAAGCACCCCGTTTACCACATAAGATCGGTCATCGATATAGATCACACTGCCATATGCATCGATTGCACTTCCAAAGATCTCTTCCGCAATAGAAGCGCCTAGCACGCAGACTTTTTCTTTATTCTCATCATCGGATTCTGTGATAAAATCTCCGACTGCAAGACTGAGATTACTGATAGCTGCATAGTTGTCCTTGACTCCGGCGATCGAGTAGGTCTGTGCCTCATCGAGATCACCGCCATCCACGGCAGACCTTGTCGTATAGGAGATCGTTGCCGCTGAGATCCCGGAGACAAAAGTTTCAATATCGTCCACGTCATCTTCATCTAACGTGATATTTTCCTGGTTCATGCGGTCTTCCATATCGCTGCCGCCGCCAAAGAAGCCACCCATGTCACCCGGCATGCCGCCTCCGTCACCACCATTTCCACCTCCGGGGCCACCCGACGGTCCACCGCCGGAAGAGTCTCCACCGCCCGTAAATCCTCCCGAAGGTCCACCGGAAGCCCCTGACCCTCCCGATGAACTGCTGCCGGATGGTGCACCGCTGCCGGAAGGCATCATCATTCCTGAGTCTGAGGAGTCATCGGAACTTTGATTTCCACCACGGTTTTTATCACCACCGTCATAGGAAATGTCGATTGCACCTGCATTTAAGTTTTTAAACTGGTCTGCCACATCCTCCTGACCGCCTTTTCCGATGGCGATCACCATCACGATCGTAGCCGCGCCGACAATGATACCGATCGACGTCATGATCGTTTTAAATTTATTCTGGGTAATATTGATCCAGACAAGTCTTAATAATTCCGATGGTTTCATTCGCCCGTCACCTGACTTTCTATCAGAACCGTCTCTCCCTCGGAAAGTCCCTCCGTGATCTCCACATTGACGCCATCGGAAAATCCGGTGGTCACCTCTTTTTTCTCAATGGTTCCATCACTGTCTTTGACTTTCACATAAGATGCCGTTCCCTCGTTGATGATCGCTTTATTAGAAACATAGACAACGTCTGCCACCTGTTTTTCAATGAATGTCACATTTCCTGTCATATCCGTGTAAATGCCGTCCACGTCACCATTTATTTTTACCGTCACATTATAAGAGACTGTGGAAGAACCGCTCGATACGGAAGTATCAATACTTTCAACTTCACCGGAAAATGTCTGGTCCTCATAAGCGTTGAGCTCGATCATGACCTCGTCTCCGATTGCGATCTCAGAGATATCCTCCTCGGACACAGATACTGTCATCGTCACTGCATCTGTGTCCGCAAATGTCACAATGCTCGTGCTTGCAGACAGATCATCTCCTGCCTCGTATCCGACCGACATGATCGTGCCATCATAATCCGAATAGATCGTGCCATCTCCGACAAATATCTCAAATTCAGATAAAGCCTCTTTGGCATCTGTCAACGTATCCTGCGCCGTATCCACTGATACATCCACGCCTGTCACATCTGCGGAATACTGGCTGTCTGCATTTTCGTAGGATAACATTGCCTCTTTGTATTTTTTCTCTGCCTCCACGGATTTTGTGGTGTATGCACTCTTTGCCGCTTTTAATTTATTGTATAGTTTGTCATAATTTTCCTGCTCATCTGCAAGTGACTCACTTAAATCCATTCCACTGTCGATCATTTCCTGATAATAGGTAAGAAGTGCCTGTGACTCATCCACTGCCTCCTGGGCCTCATCCACCGCATCCTGCAGTTCACTGATGGTTGCCTCATATTCTTCCTGTGCAACACTTCCCTCCGCCACACTTAAGTTATAAGAATAGTTCGCACTTACCTTTTCTTTTGCCGAACTGAGTGCTGCAGAGTTATAATCTGCCGAAGCCTCCGTCACAGCTTCCTTTAATTTTTTCCTGTATTTTTCAATGCTCTCATCTGTCAGCTTTAACAGTGCATCGCCCGCTTTTACCTGCTGTCCGACTGAAACATACACTTCCTCTACCTCCAGTACCACCGATGAATTATTGGTGGATGTTCCTGTTGTCTGGGTTCCACTTGTCTGGCTGCTGCCAGAATTTGAAGACGTACTGATATCTTCATCCATATCCTGTGAAATGCTTCCGATTGTCACACTTCCACTCTCTGTAATCCCGACGGTAAGCGTTCCATATTCTGCTGTCGTTTCTTTATAAACCGTTTCTGATTCGCCGCTGTCCGAAGTCTGATGTGCATATACGCTGATCCCTCCGATCAAAAGAAGTGCTGCTGCGCCCAATGAAAGAACTACTGTTCACTTTTTTCATTTTTCATTCGGTTTTTTTCCTCCTGCTCTCCCCTGGAATGTAACGGTTGCGGAAGAACCAGAACCAAGTCTTCCATCCGAATTATCAATTGAAATGATCACTGCATAAGTAACATTCGAAACACTGCCTCCGATCGTTGCCGAAGATGCGATCGATGAGACAGTTCCTGTCACTGCTCCATCCCGGTTTCCTGCTATCATGACAGATACCTCATCGCCGACACCAACCTGTGCGATATTCTCCTGTGGCACTTCCACGGAAATCATGATCGTCTGTGTATCACAATACAGCGCAAACGCAGTACCTGACTGCAGCGTATCTTCTGCCTCATAAGGCACTGCCGCGATCGTTCCATCTTCATCCGCCGTAACAACACCATCTTCTAATGCAAGAAGTGCTGTCTGTTCCTCTTTTAATGTATCAAGTGTATCCTGCGCGGACTCCACTGCACTCTCCAGTTCCGAGACGGTCGATTCATAGGTACTTCCCGCATATTTTCCTTCCACCACTGCAGTGTCATATTCATTTTGCAGTTCTGCTTTCTGCGTTGTCGCATCACGCTCTGCCTGTTCATAGTCAGATTTTAAATCATCCAGACTATCCGTCAGTTCCGTAATTTTAGTGTTGGTTTCTTCCTCATTTTTATTGTAAGTTTCGACCGCGGAGTCAAATTCCTTCTGTGCCTGTTCGAGTGTACTCTGTGCAGCATCTGCAGACTGCTGTGCCTGTGTCAGCGTATCCTGTGCCTGCGCTAATGCTGTTGTCGCTGCATCAACTGCAGCCTTTTTTTCATCAATCGCACACTCCACATAGTAATCATTGTTATCGATCTTCATCTGATATTCCGAAATCTGCTCTACCGCCTCATCATAGGCTTCTTTTTTTTCTTCCACTGCGGCATCTAGCGCATCTACCTGTGCCTGATAACTGTCCGCTGCGGTCTGAGCTGTCAGATCGGCGTCCTGCTTTGTGCTCTCCGCAGAAAGTTTTCCGCTTGCAAGATTCGCCTCGGCTGTTTTTAATGTATTCTCGGCATCACTGATGGCATCTTCGTAATATGATTTTGCCGCTTCCATGCTCTCATCCGTCAGTTTAAACAGGGCATCCCCTTTGCTCACGGTATCCCCGGATGAAGCATAGACTTCTTCCACGGTCATTGTGACTGCATTTACCGTAAATTCCGGCATCTGGCTGACCGTGCCGATCTGCGTGGTACCTTCTTCCGAAAAAGAGCCGTCTGTACTCTCCTGCTGGTCTGTATTCTGAGCTTTTACACTATTTTCCGTACTGTCCGTCTGTGCTCCGGATACTGCAGCCTGATATCCAATTCCGCCGGTCATCACACAGACTGCTGCGATGCTGGCGATCACACTTGCCATTCTTTTTCCTGGTTTTCTCATTGCCTTCCTCACTTTCCATACTCATGCGCTCCGTTTTGACAATACAAAAATAACACTGCAACCTAAAGAACAGCTGATTGCAATGTGATGGTTATGTGAAGAAAGCGTTAAATAAGTGTGTCATATAAAAATGCCGGAGTGGCACACATCTTTTTGCACCACTCCAGCATTTTTCGTTTTTCGTGATATTCTTTTTTATGATTGCCGGTTGTCACACACTCACGTTGTCATGTGCACCAGGTCAGTGCGTCTCCCCACTGATCGTCTTCACATCTGCCTCGTTCTCAACGATCGCCCGGATGCCGCACGCTAATGCCTTTGCGATCATCTCCGCCGGCATGCTCGGTGTTCCCTCCGGCAGATCAAGCGTCTGCTCAGGTAAGTATGGGACATGGACAAATCCACCCCTCATATGTGGATATTCCTTATCGATCATGTAGAGGACACGGTACATGATATCGTTGCAGACAAAAGTTCCGGCTGTATAGGAAACGCGCGCCGGGATCTTTGCCTCTTTCATATACTGTACCATGCTCTTGACTGGAAGCGACGCAAAATATGCATTCTCGCCGTCTTCCCGGATTGGTGTATCGAGCGGCTGCTTTCCCTCATTGTCCGGGATACGCGCTTCCATCAGATTGATTGCGACTTTTTCCACTGTGATCCCGGATCTTCCACCAGCCTGTCCGACACATAAAACTGCATCCGGATGATGTTTCTCCACCGCAGCCCTGACCACTTCCTCATCCCTTCCAAACACGGTCGGGATTTCAATTTTGATCACTTCTGCCCCCGCTATCACATCAGGGAGAAGTTTGACTGCCTCGTAGGCAGGATTGATCACTGCTCCGCCAAACGGTTCAAAGCCTGTCACTAATATTTTCATTCGTATGCTCCTTTTATCTCCGGTTATTTGTTCAGGAAACGATCCCACTCTTGTGTATCCCCGGAACCGCTGACGCGAAGCAAAAAGGTATGATCCTCCGTATCGATGGAAATAACATAATTTCCGTTTTCCTGCTCAATGGAATACACTTCACAGCCCTCTAATTCCTTGAATTTGTCTGCATACGCTTCCGGCGCGATCGTAATATCCTCATTTTTCTGTTTTAAATTGCCGTTCGCATCATAGACTTTATAGCCTTCCTCCACCAGTGCTTCAATTTTCGGTTCACTGATCTTTAAAACCAGTTCATTTGCACGCATCTCCCGGATATCGCGGTTGCAGGAATTCTCCGGCAGAATCGTCACATTATCAAATACGATCTCAAACATCCCGCTCACCGCACAGATCTGTGCGATATATGCCTCCTTAAAACAAAAGTGATCCAGTTCATTTATCGTATGATATTTCATGGTAATCTCCTTTTTCACGTTATTTGTTACTGTTCACTCGTACCTCGTTCCAGTAACGGATTTTGCCGATGCTTCGCATTCCAAATCGGCAAAATACGCTGCCACCACTGTATCATACGGCATTTTCAGTTCAGAAAATGCCTGCCTGTGAACAGTAACCGTTATTTCTCTGATCATTATACCATTTCCCATTTCATTTTGACAATTCGAAAAAATACCGTACAATTCTTTCGGTTAAAAATATTTATCATCATTATTTTACGGAGATCAGCCTATGAAAAAATTGCTTTTTTGATATTGACGGAACCTTAACCTCGGAGATCGACGGTTCCCTGCCGAAGAGTGCCATAAATGCCATTAGACATGCGCGCACCTTTGGTCATCTGATGTTTATTAATACCGGCCGCTGCTTTCAGAACGTGGAACCACGTTTCAGACGGATCGGTTTTGACGGATATGTCTGCGGATGCGGCACAAATATTTTCTGTTCCGGCACAGAGGCACTGCACGTTGCACAGACACACAGCATTACCATGCAGCTGTTAGAGGCGGCACGCAAAACCAATGTGGATATTCTTTTCGAATCCAGAAAAGAAGTTGCCTTTGATAAAAGCAGATCCCTCACACACCCGGATGCCATACACCAGTATAAAGCATTTTTAAACCGCGGCTATGATATGCCGGAGAATTTGGAAAATCCGAATTTTTTCTGCGATAAATTTGTGGTCTGGTATCAGACTCCTGACCAGTTAGAAGAATTCCGGAAAGTCAGCGATCCTTATTTTACCTGCATCGACCGCGGCGGTACCTTCCGCGAATTTGTTCCAATCGGTTACAGCAAAGCGACCGGCATCCAGTATGTGCTTGACTATTATCATCTGGATCTTGACGCCGCCTATGCGATCGGCGACAGCAACAACGATCTTCCGATGCTCTCTTATGTACCAAACAGCGTCGCCATGGGAAATGCTTCCCCGGCTTCCCTGTTTGATCAGGTATCTTTTGTAACAAAACGCGCAAGCGAGGATGGTATCGCTTATGCGTTAGAGCAGCTTGGATTTTTCGAGTCGTGATTTCTTTACACAGACACCAAAATTTCCGCGGACATTCTATTCATTCATCATGCAGATCATCTTTTATTTTACGCAATATCTTGTTTGAGACAGGTCTTAATATCATCCTCAGCATTACTGATCTGTCTCAAATGAAACGTATCGGTCAGATACTGTAATACATTCGGACTTAAAAATGCAGGCAGTGTCGGTCCAAGATAGATATTGTGGACACCGAGACTTAAAAGTGCCAAGAGATCTGCCACCGCTTTCTGTTCATACCACGAAACGATCATGGAAAGCGGAAGTCCGTTGACATCAGTTTCAAACGCATCCGCAAGCGCTGTGGCGATCCTGACCGCCGAATATACATCATTGCACTGTCCGACATCTAAAAGTCTTGGCAGTCCTGCCACCTCCCCAAAGTCTAACTTATTAAACCGGTATTTTCCACAGGCGAGTGTTAAGATCACACAGTCTTTCGGCACCATCTGAGCAAATTCCGTGTAATAATTTCTTCCCGGTCTGGCTCCGTCACAGCCGCCGATCAGGAAAAAGTGCCGGATCTGTCCGCCTTTTACCGCCTCCACGATCTTATCTGCCTGACTTAAAGCTGCGGCATGCCCAAAGCCGACTAAAATCTCTTTCTTCTCCTGATCTTCCCTAAATCCGCCAAGCTCCAATGCCTGCTTTATAATCTCACTGAAATCTTTTTCCCCTTTTTCATTTTTTCCGATATGCTTCACACCTTCCCAGCCGACCACGTTCGTGCTGTAAATGCGGTCTTTGTAACTTTCCCGCGGGCGCATCAGACAGTTTGTCGTCATCAGGATACAGCCCGGAAGGTTGTCAAACTGCTTCTGCTGCTCCTGCCATGCACCGCCAAAATTTCCGATCAGATGCGGATGTTTTTTTAAACCCTCATAACCGTGGCACGGCAACATCTCACCGTGGGTGTAAATATTGATTCCCATATCCTTTGTCTGCTCCAGCAGCATCTCAAGGTCTTTTAAGTCGTGCCCGGAAACGATGATAAACGGCCCTTTTTTTGATTGTCACATCCACCTTGTGCGGATATGGATTTCCATAGATCGTCGTATTTGCCTCATCAAGTTTTTTCATAACCGCAAGCGCCATCTCACCGGTGCGCATCGTCATGCGGATCAGCTCCTCCACCGTCAGACTGTCATCTGTTGTCGCCTCAAGCCCCAAAAGATAAAAATCATCCACTTCGTCACTGTAATAACCAAGTTCTCTTGCCTGATGTCCGTACGCGCTGATGCCTTTTAATCCATAAATGATTGTCTGGCGCAGGGAACGGATATCCGGATCTAATGTATTGTCGTACATGATTCCCGCAAGCGGTGCATCGCGCAGCATATCGCTCTTGCTCTCCGGCAGATCGTAGGCAGCATGTGCCGTCGGATTGCTGCTCCTTCCCGCCATCTCCCTGACCTGCTCTTTGATCCGCTGTGATTCCCGTAGCAGTTCTAAATGTGCATCCACATCAAAATTCACGTTCGTTAATGTTGTAAACAGCACGTTTTCAATAAAACTGACCACTGTCTTATCCATATGTGCACCGTTTTCCATCAGCACTTTCCCGTAGCAGCTGATCCCCTTTACCTGAAAGATCAAAAGATCCTGCAGATTAGCGATCTCCGGCGTCTTTCCGCAGACACCGAGTTTGGTGCATCCCTTTCCGTTTGCCGTCTGCTCACACTGGTAGCAGAACATCTCATAGTTTAAATCCATGTTATTTCCCATCATAATCTCCAATTCTAAAAAAATTCCATATCCGCAATGTCTTTTACGATCTGCGCCATCTGCTCCTTTGTCTGTGCACCTCTCGCCGCATCAATGACCTGCCTCTTTTCGTCTTCCGTCATCATGGAAAACTGTCCTAACGCTTTCTCATTCATCGCTAATCCAAACCCAAGTCCTACCGGTAATCCATCTTCTTTAATCATACAATCCTCCCTGTTTTCCGGAGGAAAATGCGAACTCATTAGCGAGCAGAAGATTTTCCTCCCTGTTTTTCACCTTGTTTCCAACAATAGAATGCACGCTCCGCGAACATTCTATTGTCATAAATAAAAAAAGTAAATGCCCCATCACAGGAACATTTACTTTTCTCATTTGTATTTTTATTTAGTTTTCTCCGGTATTTCTGTTTTTATACGAGAATCTTACTTAAAACTTCATCTTCAAGTACCAGTTTTTTTGCCGCTTCACGGTAGTTTTCCTCATGCAGATAAGTGTGGCGGAACGGCTTGATGGATGGTGCCATATCGATTGCCTTGATAAAATCATCACGCTTCATCTTTAACGTCGCGGCATAATCAAAAAATCCTGTTTCCCGCAGAACCGTCTCCACACGCACATAACGGTGATCCTGCACTTTACTCATGATATAAGTTGCGATTCCGACCTGAATCCCATGTAACTGCGGAATTTCTAATATTTTATCCAATGCGTGTGAGATCAGATGCTCACTTCCGCTTGTCGGTGCACTGCTTCCTGCGATCTCATTGGCGATCCCGCTCATGGCAAGGGAATCCACCAGCTCCTTTAAAAAAAGTTCATCTTTGATGCTCTCATACGGTGTCCGCACAAAACTGTTGACCGCCTTTTTCGCGATCATGACAGCAAAGTCATTCACTTCACTATAACCACATTTTTCCTCATAGATCCAGTCATAAAGTGCTGTGATCTTTGAGATCATATCGCCGATCCCGGAATAGATAAACTTCTCCGGTGCAGTTCTTATGACCTGTGTGTCCACAATAATGCCGTAAGCAAGCCGTGCTGGAACCGAAGTGCGCTTTCCGTGGACAAGAAGGGATGCACTCGCACTGGAAAATCCATCACTCGAACTGGAAGTTGGCACACTGATAAATGGAAGATTGCGTAAAAATGCCGCATATTTTCCCGCATCAATGACCTTTCCACCACCGATGGAAATGACCGCCTGTGTCTTATTTGGCATTGCAAACGCCAGTGTAATGATTTCGTCGATATCCACGGTATCCAATTCACTGTATTCTAAGACTTTGATATCCTCCTGCTTTAATGAATTCATCACATCCGTTCCAAACATATCGATCAGACCATTTCCAAAAAAGATAACGGCCTGTTCGATTCCTTCATTCTTTAAATAACTGCCTATTTTAGTTAAAGCACCTTTTCCAACTTTTAAGATGGATGGTATTGAAATACCTTTTCCTGTCTGCATTCTGTTTCTCCTTTTCACTACCCTGTTTCTCTAAATTATTTTAACCAATACTCTGAAATATCAACCCAATATTGACGCAAGTGTCTCCTTTAACAGACTGACATTGACCGGAAGTGTTTTGCAGCCCTCCCTGTCAGGCTGTCTGATCATTCGCGTTACCTCCAGTCCATCCATTTCCTGCATCATAATATCCTGGCGGTGTAGTACGCACATCTTCCACTGCTTCTTTTCCATTATACACCTCCTTAACTTCAATGCCAAATGTATCTAAAAGCATACATGCAATTTCCATATTCAATGCATTATCCTCCACCACAAAGACTCTTTTTCCGGTAAAATCCATGGACAGATCCGGTGTCATCTCATGCAGCAGATCACTTTCCACCGGTTTTAACTGCAATGTAAAATAAAATCTGCTTCCCTTCCCAGTGTACCTTTTAACTGTATCTGGGAATCCATCTTGTGAACAAGACGGCTGCTGATTGATCTTATTTGTGATGATAGATCCTATCTCATCCAAATCTTTTCGATTTTCCTCGTTATCCAGCATTTTGGGCTAAAGATTACAAAACCGGTGAAAAAATAATTCACCTCAAAGTTCACCGGTGTTTCAGTCTCAGAAATATCACGTTTTAAGCAGCCATAGTTTATGCAGAAAAGAGACGCAGATTTTATATCCACGTCTCCTTATCGCTGCTTTATTACATGCTTATTTTTTTATTGTTACAGATTTAACACCGCTGTAGCTTCCATTACCTTGATATAGTATGTACCGGCAGTCAGATACACTTCATAGGATGCCACAACTCCTTTCGTATTTTCATTACAATCTTCCGTATGTGAATAAAGTTCTTCCTCATCCGTAGAATATACGGATACCTCACACTTCTCCATCTGTGCCGTCATCGCAATCGTTAGCTTTCCTGCTTCCGGCAGTGTAACATAGTACAGGTAATAATCCCCCTGATTTTCACACACACCCGAATATGTTCCGCCGATAACAGCATCGTATGTTCCTGCTAAGATCTGTGTCGTGCCAGACTCTTTTTCAGTTTCTGCTGTATCTGATATTTCCGTTGTTTCGTCTAGCTCTGTCGCATCTGTGCTTTCTGTACTTTCTGTTCTGTCTGCGGTTTCTTCTGTCACCGCTTGCTCTGTCACAGTGTCTTCACTCTGCGAGACTATTTCTGTGGTTTCACTGACTTCTAATATATCGAAAAGAAACCTTACTCTTTTAGTAAAGCATAGCAATCAGCTTATTGTCAACAAAATCCAAACATTTTTGCCGCCCAGTAGATCAGTCCCAATACCCAGCTCGAAAAAATACCATACAAAATGACCGGTCCCGCGATCGTAAATATTTTACAACCGATTCCAAAGACCTGTCCCTCTTTCTGAAACTCGATCGCCGGTGCCGCAACACCGTTGGCAAATCCGGTGATCGGCACGAGCGCACCGGCACCTCCCCAGTTTGCAAGTGATGGATACAGATTAAGCCCTGTTAAGATCACAGATAATAAGATCAACAGGATACTGCACCAGCTACCAGACATCTCTTTATCAAGTCCAAGGCTTTTACAGATATTTAAAATGAGCTGCCCGATGCAGCAGATAATCCCTCCCATCACAAATGCCTTTGCCATATTTGCTGCAAGGTTGTGTTTTGGGGTGATGGACTCCACATAGTCATTGTATGCCTGGTCTCGTACTTTTTTGTCTGCGCCGTATGACACTTTGGATAAATTTTTCTGCTTTTGCTCATCTGATGTTTTGACCGAACTGCTCTGTTTGTTGATTGGTTGCGCCATGGTTGTTCCTCCCGTATATTTTCCTCTTATTGGAATAGTATGTCAGATCTTTTCTATATTTATTCGCAGCTTTTCAAAAGAACTCTTAGAATGGGCAGATGCTCCCTATGACTCCAATCCAAATTACCCTGAACAGTTGATTCACAGAATCGTCACCGTCCACAGATACTGCTCGCCTTTTCCCCAAAGGAGCAGCTCCTTCATCTGTTCATCATACTCATCGGTCGGCTTATAGTCCTTTAGCATCGAAAACAGGTACTTTTCCTGTTCATCCTTCGGCTCTGTCTTTTCGATTTCCTGATGTAAAAGTACCCCCAGTTCGATCGGTTTGATGTCATCTGAAATCTCAACCCCGGATAATTTTGCAATAAGCCCTGCAGCATAATAAAATTCGTAGTTGCCGGTCAGGACAGATTTCTGCATGTTGCATTTTATGATAACACTCTGACGTGCGATGGATGTGACCATTTCTCATTCCCCCTGTTTGTATTCATTATGAAAAATCCGGAACAAAAAATTGTTCCAAACCTCTATCATTTTAATCTGAAATTTTTCACACGTCAAACCTCTCCTACGACAACCCTTCCCCGATTTTTTTCACAAAATAATAAAGCGCCCCGCACGTCTTGCCGACCGCCATCGTCCACATGACCCACTGGAGACCAACTTTCAGTTTTGCCCTGCGAAACAGGATTGGGAATGTGTTTAATATCTCTGCGAGAGCCACCGCGATGCAGCCGACAAACATTCCCGCCGAGAGCCCGTACAATCCGAGAAAGATATGTCCTGATACCTGTCCAAGCGGAATATGCATCTGCAAAAACACGGAGACGATATTTCCAAGTATCCCACCAAGGATGATCGCCTGCTCAAAGCAGAGTGTATTCGCCGCACGGTTGCATTTTCCGATCATACGGGGAACAACACCGATGACGATCACAAAAGCAAACGTTCCCGCAGCGACCGCGCCGCCAAACGCAATTCCCAAAAATCCGAGCAGAATATGATTAAGAAACATCTATGCTGTGACCTCCTCTGCCTGCATTTTCAATAAATGTGGTATCCACATCCTTTTCGTATTTCCGCATTTCAATCTGGATCGGCGTCGGGTCCGGCGTGATCTTCTTTCTGCCGACATGATTAAAAAATAAAATGATGCCGAGTCCAAGCCCGATGCAGTAACACACCTCAAGCTCGTTCACACCGTCCGCCTTTATCCCCATCACCTGTCCGTATAGTTTGTCAAACACGTCTGTCACGGAAATATCATTATTAAATGCCATGATTGTGAATGCTGACCCGAAAAAAATGATAATGCAGAGCAATACGGTTTTGACCGCATTCATCACCTTTGGCTTTTCCGGATCCGGAATATATTCTATGATAAAATCACTCTCGCCCTCATTGGAGATCGTCAGCGACGGGTAATCTTCATGGATCTGCTCAATGATCTTTAACACGGAAAAAACCTTCATCTGGTTTTTCTCTTTTTTCTCATTTTTCTGATTCGTAAAACTGTATATCTTTTTCTGTTTTAACTGACGCAGGATTGCCTCGTTCGTGCACTCCATCTTTGCAATATCGTTCAACACGACATGGCGGTCAAAAACGATCGTGTTCTGCTCAATTTTTAAATAAAGTATCTCGCTGTTTACGCCCATATCTTATCCACATCCTCATCCTCCGAATTGTCATATACTAACATGCCATCTGTAGGTATCTCATTTTCTTTCCGGTATTTTGTGTAGAAACAAACCCCGACCACCAGTGCCATAACTATCACTCCAAGTAAAACTGCTCTGTATTTTCTGCAATTCATAGTGAACCTCCATTAACTTTTGTCTTATTATGCGAATTATTATTTCTTTTTTTTGGGATATTATGTATAAGCAAAACAGAATCATTGGAATATGTAAAATTACTTTTACAGGAAATCATTGCATATGGCATCTTACTTTTTATTGGAAAGTATATAATTTTTTTACACATGACAGATTGCTTTTTATCCAAAAACATGTTATTTTTTCATGAGTGTTCATAATAAAAACTCCTGTCTGACAGGAACGGGATTTTAACATAACAGTTGAACAACTATAATGATCAATTTCACTGATAGAAAGGAACTGCACCATGGCAGTCACAAAGGAAATTTTATCTTTAGCGGTGGAAACCGGAGACGCACTTCTTCGCAACGGCGCAGAGGTGTACCGTGTGGAAGATACCGTAATGCATATCTTAGAGGCATATGAAATTGAAGAATATGACGTTTATGTGCTCTCAAATGGAATTTTTGCGAGTGCAAATGAAAATAAAGATGATGCGTGCAGCATGATCCGTCATGTCCCGCTCGGTCAGACACATCTTGGGCGTATCGCAGCCTTAAACCAGCTTTCGAGGGAAATCTGTTTCCACGAATGTTCCCTAAAAGATGCGTGGACACGTTTAGATGAATGTAAAGCGATTCCCACCTGCAGCAAATGGACGGAAGTCTTTTTCTGCGGTCTTGGAAGCGGCAGTTTTTCATTTCTGTTTGGCGGAACTCCGTTAGACGGCGTGATAGCATTTATCGCCGGCGCACTTTTAAATATGGTGTTAAAAAAGTTTTCACAGCGGAAAACTTCAAAATTCATCACCAATATTTTCGGCAGCGCACTTGTGACACTCGTCAGTCTGATCACTTTTTCCATTGGACTGCCGGTTTTGTATGACAAGATCATCATCGGTGCGATCATGCCGTTAGTGCCGGGGATCGCATTAACGACTTCAATCCGCGATTTCTTTAACGGCGATTATCTCTCCGGCGCGATCCACATGATCGATGCGGTTCTCACCGCTTTTTGTATTGCGGCAGGTGTCGGAACCGTCATGACGATCTATAATCTTGTAGTAGGAGGTATTTTGTAATACTATGTTTATCCAGTTTATTGTCAGTATGATCGCAACGCTTTCTTTTGCCGTGCTGTTTTGTGCACCAAAATCAGAACTTCTCTTCTGCGGACTTACCGGTGCGATCGGATGGATCGTCTATCTGATCTGCCTGCAGTTTGACACCGGAACCGTCATTGCAAACATGATCGCAACACTTGCCCTCACGGTCTTTTCAAGGATGGTTGCCGCCCTGCGTAAAAATCCGGTGACCGTCTACCTGATCGCCGGTATTTTCCCACTGGTGCCGGGGGCTGGTATTTATTATACTTCCTATTATTTTATCATGAATAACATGAGTGAATTTTCACGTTACGGAATGGAGACAATCAAAGTTGCCGGAGCAATCGTACTCGGTATCATCTTCGGATTTTCCCTGCCGCAGGCATGGTTTAACGCACTGCAGCACCGGACAAAACGGCAAAGCAGCCATGCCTGATGCCAGCATCGCAAAAGAACTTACAGAAAAACAGAACGGATCCCCTTCTGCTCTAATTGATTCTCAAATACATCGCAGATAGACCGGTCAAACTCCCTGATATCCGTTACCGTTTCGTCCATGATATATTTTCCGCTTTCAATACGCGCCATTTCTAAAACATCATTGAGAAGGGATAGCAGATATTCACTGGAACTTTTGATCTTGCCAAGATAGTCCTCCCGTTTTTCCACGTCATCCCCATATATTTCTAAAAGATCAGTATAACCAATGATGGCGTTCATCGGCGTGCGGATGTCATGAGACATATTAAACAAAAAGGCTGATTTTGCATGGCTTGCTTCCTCGGCTCTCTTTAACGCCTGCTCTAATTTTTGACGGCTTTCCCTTTCCTCTTCGACAATGTCATCGATCGGACGGTAGCCAAGAATGATCTTGTAGCTGTCATCATCTGAATAAAGACGCACTGCCCGCGCTTCAAAGTATTCCATTCCTGCACGGTTCGGCAGTGTTCTGTGCCGGTATACAAAGCTCTCATGATCATCCAGATATGCCATCAGATTCCTGTTGTCAAACATTTCCATAAAGCCCGGGGCCGACTCTTTCACAACAAAAGTATTATAAGAATGCCGTATCCATTGAGAATAGCATTGTATGCTGCCAGACTGGAGTTCTTCGGCAGCACAGTGGGAGAATGATTTTTTCTTGATGACAGTCATGGTATCTGCCATCAGGTCGCATAAGTATGCCGCAGTGTAGTCAATGCACAGAGCGTCATAAAAATGTCTTTCCTGTTCAGATTTATCAAGTGCGTGCTGTAATTCGACAAGCGTTTCGCGTACATTGGCATCCTTGTCTTCAATGTGCCTGACCTTGTCAATGGTTATATTTAGCATTGCAGTTTTCTCCCCGAGTTTATACTATCTTAAGCTGTATTTTACCTTCCCCCGCAGGCAAAGTCAACCTGGTGTGCTGTCCGTTTTACGCTCTATATCCCTTTTCTTTTGAGCATACCGTAATGCATTGTATCTGGTGTGTAGTTTTGGATTTTTATCTTATTTGCAAGTCAAACAGTCAGGATTTTACCGTTAAACAAAATATGATATCTCATTGCCATATCCTGTACCCAGTTCACAAAAGGATCCCAGCCATCGTTTAACACCTCTGCGCGAAAAACAATCTTTTTCTTCTCAAGATTTATCACAATCCTCTGTTTCTTGTATTGATCCAGATAGAAAAATTCTATGCTTTTTATATCACTCCACGGTATGCTTTTTTTCCTCAAAAAATGGATTACCTCTAACAAATATCCTGTACAATACACTTTATAACAGCAGTAATGCGCCAGCACATAAACGCCATAGATGTTAAAAAATCCCATACAAAACAGTGGAAAAATTCCATCTCTGCCTTGAAAAAATTCTATCATCACCTGTGCATCTTTGTTTCTCTCATGCAAAAAAGATAATACAAACATCATATCCAGCGCAGTAACTGCAATCGGGAGCATGTAGTATCTGCTGCTACACCGCAATACCTGAAAATTACCTTCCCCGAAACATTCCTTTTGGTTTTTTCGCCGAAAAATATATTTTTCAATTCTTTCAAAACATTCAATCAGTATCAATCCGACTATGTTTATTCCGACCAGACTTCCCGTGCTGATCGCAAAATCTTTTATCAGCTTCAAATTCGACTCTGCGTCATCACTGAGCAGCATACAGGCAACAGCAAATAAAATATTTGAAATAATGAACAGAAGGAAAAAAAGTATAATCAAATCTGTTGTTGAAGTTTCGCTTTTGTCTTTCATTTGTGAGTGTCCTTCCTGCCTTTGCATACTAACTGTTTTCTTTCCAATTTCATTGTATTGATTATATGCAAAATCAATCATAAAAACAATCGTATTTTTTTACGATTGATTTTATGACCGTTTTCAATCATATCGAAATCTTATCCACGCGGGAAAAAAAATCCTTTCGATATTTTTCAGGGGTTGTGTACAACACTGGGGCAACAGTTGACGGAAACAGCAGTTTAGCTATAAAATAGATAACAGATGGAGGAAGCTGCGAGCATGAAATTAAAACATAGTATTTTAGGGTTACTTTTACTTTTTACCCTGATACCGCTTGGTATCTTCGGAATATTTTCCATTTATGAAACGAACCGCAAGATTGATGAGCTGACGGAGCAGAATGTGCGGGCGATCAGCGAAAATCAGGTGATGAATATCAAAAACTTTACGCAGGACCGCAATAACGAGATGGACATGATCGCGAGTTATCAGCTGACGCAGAACGCGATCCTTTACAGTCTAAGGGAAAATGAAAGCCCTCTGGCACGAAACTATGTAGACAATCTGCTGAAGGAACGCAAAAAATACAGTATCTTTGTAGCGAGCATCTCTGTGGTAAACCGGAATTTTCATGTGGTCAGTTCAAGTGAAGAGTACGAACCGGGCACTGTCAGTGCAATGAAAGATGTCGATCCTAAATATCAGACCGGCGAATTTATTATCGGTGACGTGTATGAGCGTATAACAGATGACGGCAGGAAAAATGTCGTGCCCGCCTATACCGGCGTCTATTATAATAATGAACTGATCGGCTATGTGATGGAGGAGCTGGATACGGCATATTTTGACGACCTGCGGCTGAATATGGACACTCTTGCAGATGGAACTTTCTATCTTCTCGACGGCAATGGGGCGATCATCACGGCAGGTGACACAAAAAACAAGAGAAGCTTAAAGACATTTGTCTCTAAAAGTTCCGACCGCAATGATTTTCAGAAAAAATGGGATGCGATCGACCATGAGAAAAATCCGTCTGGTTATGTGCGCTACCGCTATCACAGACAGGATTATATTACATATTATTCCGATGTGGAAAATACCTGCTGGGGCATCCGTGTGACTGAAAATCTGAGTGCACAGAAGCAGACTGGAAGAACCTATGGCATGCTGATCACGCTCGGTCTTTCTGCACTCATCATCGGCGTGTGCTGTACACAGTATTTTATGACAAAGAAAATTTTCGCACCGATTACCCATATTCTGCAGGTATTTGCACAAATCAGGGAAAGTGAGGATTATTCCCTGCGCGTTCACATTCAGGAAAAACATGAGACAGGTGAACTGGCTGCGGGTATCAACGAGCTGTTAGACTATGTGGAACAGGCAGACAGGAAAGAAAAAGAGCGTCAGCAGAAACTTTTACAGATGGCAGAGAACGACCCTTTGACCGGTATCAAAAATAAAAAAGCGATTGAAAAAGAGATGCTTTCGATGGTGCAAAGGGCGGTTGAAAGCCATGAACAGATCACATTCGGCTTTGTCGATATCGATGATTTCAGGGATTATAATACCAATTACGGTCATCAGGAGGGCGATGCTGTCATCCAGTTCGTAGCGCAGACACTTAAAGAAAACATACACGGTGCAGTCGGCAGGATCGGAGGGGACGAGTTTGCATTTTGCTATGCCGGTGAGTTAGAACCGGAACGCATCCGGCATAATGCCGACAAAATTCTTGAGATTCTGCGCACGCAGCATGTAAACGAACAGACCGGCGAGGTGCTGCCGGTGCCGTGCAGTATCGGCATTGTCATGTCCCAGGGCGATACGCTTGACTATACACAGCTAATCCGCAAGGCAGATCTGGCAATGTATCAGGCAAAAGAGAACGGCAAGAATACATTTGTCCTGAACGTGGACTGACAGGCAGGCTTTCCAGTGTACTGTATCAATGATTCAGTACACTAGCTCTGCTGCCCTGCGATCTTTGCCGCCAGCTCTTCTAAATACTCCCACCTGTCCATCTTTTCTTCTAACATTTTCTCTGCGTTTTCTTTCTCCTCAACCAGCTCCCGCAGCTTTGCTGCATTGGTGGCATTCGCTGCCATCTCGTTATCTAAATCTTCCAACTTCTGTTCGAGCGCTGCAATATCATCCTCGATCGTCTCGTATTCTTTCTGCTCTTTATAGCTGAATTTCAGTTTCTTTTTTTGCTTCCAGGTTGCAGTCGAATCATTTTTTTCGATCACACTTTCTTCGGATTTCTGGTTTTGTGAATTACCCGATATATCGGCACCAGCAGACCGCGCCGCAATGTTTCCACCCGGTGTCCTGCCCTCTGCCGCAAGTCGGTTTACATAATCTGTATAGCCGCCTTCATATTGTTTCAGTTTTCCGTCTCCCTCAAAGGCAAAGATACGCTTCATTGTTCTATCAAGGAAATAGCGGTCATGCGATACCGTGACAACAATGCCATCGTAACGATCCAGATAGTCCTCTAAAATTGTCAGCGTAGCTATATCAAGATTGTTTGTAGGCTCATCCAGCAGAATAAAGTTCGGGGATGTCGCCAGTACCCGAAGCAGATTTAATCTTTTCTTTTCCCCGCCGGACAGTTTTCCAATCGGACTGTACTGTTTTTCCGGCGGAAATAAGAAACGCTCCAATAAAACAGATGCAGATATGACTCCGTCCACAGTCTGAATATATTCTGCTGTATCCTTTACATAATCAATCACTCTCTGATTTGGGTCCATATATGACAGATCAATTTCATTTTCATCCTCATTTTTTTCTGAGGCTATTTCCTGCGCATAATATCCCATTTTCACAGTCTGTCCGATGATAACCTGCCCGGAATCCTGTGGAATAATGCCTGCAATAATTTTCATTAAAGTAGACTTTCCACAACCGTTTGGTCCGATAAATCCAACCCTGTCTCCCTTCAAAAAGATATAAGAAAAATCATCGATCAGTTTTCTTTCTCCATAGGCCTTGCAGATGTTTTCTAACTCCACAGTCGTTTTTCCCATTCTTGTAGAAATAGAACTTAATTCTACCTGCGAATCCTGCACCGGAGCCTGACGGTCTCTCAGCTCTTCATAGCGCTGGATATGTGCTTTCTGTTTTGTGGAACGTGCCCTTGCACCCCTGCGTATCCATTCCAGTTCCACACGCAGGATCGACTGACGTTTTCGTTCACTGGCTGCTTCCATTTCCTGCCGCTGGGTTTTTAATTCCAGATACCCGGAATAATTCGTCTGATAACTATAAATTTTTCCTTTATCAATCTCCACGATCCGGTTGCACACACTGTCCAAGAAATACCTGTCATGTGTTACCATGATAAGCGCACCTCTCCATTTTTTCAGATAATCCTCCAGCCAGTCTGCCATATCATTATCTAAATGGTTTGTAGGCTCATCCAGCAGCAGAATATCTGCCGGGGAAAGAAGTACGGATATCAGCGCAAGACGCTTTCTTTGTCCACCGGATAACTGTCCTGCAGGCTGCATAAAATCTTTAATGCCAAGCCGCATCATCATTGCCTTGGCATCACTTTCAACAGACCAGCGGTTTTCATCCGTTACATTTCCTTCCAGCACACATTCCAGACTGCTTTTTTTCCGGTTCGAATTCCGGATGCTGCGGCAGATAACGTATGACCACATGGTTAGCAGTCGTAACAGTTCCCTCATCCGTCTCCTCTTCCCCCATGATCATCCGCAGAAGCGTTGTCTTTCCGGTTCCATTGATACCAATAACACCTATCTTCTCCCCATCCTGCAATGAAAACTGATGCACCATCAAACAGCCTTTCCTTTCGGCATAGACCTTTGTCAGA
>ENA-OPYX01000589-OPYX01000589.1-human-gut-metagenome-genome-assembly--contig:-NODE-589-length-21059-cov-5.341152_pt1 | contig 21059 bp, 14 predicted proteins | sample MGYA00242639_ERZ504486 | MGnify/ENA primary metagenome ERZ504486 (study PRJEB26092, sample SAMD00036296) | human gut metagenome | host: Homo sapiens | study: EMG produced TPA metagenomics assembly of... | reverse complement strand
TCTGAAAGAACTTCATTTACAAATGGAAATCTTAAAGGCAGCATAAATGCAGGCAGATATACAGCGGACTACCTGCAATGTGGGAACCTGCCATATCTGGCATGGAAAAATGCGCATAACTGCGCTGGCCTAAGTTACAGGCGTATCCGCCGATATTTAGTCTGACGCCTAAAGCGTCTGGAAGCACGCGACTTCAGTCGTGTGAGGATAAAGTTTTTAATTCACAAGATACCGCGGCTGGTTATACCATTGATCAATGAGGTGTTTCATACATCCTATCCGGAAGATGTAGAGATCACGCAGCTTCGCAATGAGCACCAGCAGGCGGACGGGGAGGTCATCACGGATTCCTGTCTTCTGATCGGGAAGAAGATGTACCATATTGAATGTCAGAGTACGGATGATACGACAATGGCAGTGCGTATGATAGAGTATGACTTTGCGATTGCTATTGAACATGCGGCAAAGCAGGGACGAAGGTATGAGATAGAGTTCCCGAGATCCTGCGTGTTGTTTTTGAGAAGTTCGGGGAATACGCCGGATTTTCTGGAAACGAATGTGATTTTTCCGGATGGGAGAAAGCAGATGTACCGCGTACCAACTGTAAAAATGGCTGATTATACAGCGGAAAGTATTTTTGAGAAAAATCTGCTGATGCTGCTTCCGTTTTATATCATGAGATATGAGAAAAGAGCCCATGATATGAGGGAGAATCCCCGGTTATTTCAGACATTGTTGAATGAGTATGAGGAGATACGTGTAAAGCTTGAAAAGGAACTGATAAAACTGATTGTAAAAATCTCGGACTATATCTTCCAGGATGAAGAGAAGATCCAGAAAGGGATAGGTGATGCTATGGGTGGAAAAGTTTTGGAACTGGAATCGGAAAGGTTAAGAGCGGAAGGGGAAGCACGTGGCAAGGCGATTGGCGAATCTATTGGAGAAGCGCGTGGCAAGGCAATTGGCGAAGTCAGAGGAGAAGAACGCCTTAGTGTTTTGATTAATAAACTTATTCTTGATAAGAGAAATGATGAGATTCAGATCGTAGTGACAGATGCTAAAAAGCGCAGGCAGTATTATGATGAGTATGGACTTTAGAACCGAGGTGTGGAAGATCATTCCTTTGATTTGTATATTCCGCATTGTGGAGATTCTGTAAAAGAGTGTTTTCTCAGACGTATTCCGGGGATAATAAGGGAAGTAATTATTTGTAATCGGGATATTGACAAATTATGGATAAAATGTTAAGATGGTTTCGTAAAAAAACGAATAGCGTTTAGCGCACATGTACAGCTCATTACTACGGTAATGATTGAAGAATCGTTGGGTGAGAATCCCAAACAGGGCTTTCGTCCCTTGTAGTATATTCAGTCTGCAATTCACTGTATTCTTGTAGAAGTATTCATAAGGGATACTTTAATATAAAGGATAGGAGTGGATTCTTGGTTTGTACATTGATATTCCCTGCCGAATCCGGCAGGGATTTTTTTTGCACTTTGATAACAGAATATCGGAAGTAACGTTATCTCTTTATCTTTAGCTTTCGGAAATCCGGTGAGATACCGGTACGGTCTCATCCCCACTGTAATAAGGACGAACACTGCGAAGCCATTGGAAATTATTTCTGAGAAGGGCAGTAAGTAGGTTAGAGTATGTCTGAAAAATGCTCTGGAACTTTAAGTCAGGAGACGGGCTTTAGAGTAAAAATGAAGAATGGACATCTGCAGGCAGAGCAGAGGTTTATTTTTGTACCCTTTTTGGGAAAAAGCAATCATTAATCAAGATATTATCAGGAAACAAATTTCCGATAATATAAAGATTTGCAATGCTTTGCGAATCGGTAACAGTTTAATTTCATTTCATAAAAGAAAGGAGAACAATATGAAAAATTCAAAAATGAAATTAACAAAACGTATCATGGCTCTGTTAATAGCTGTTATGATGGTTGTGGCAATGTGTGTTCCAGCCTTTGCATCAGAAACAACAGACAAAAACACCTTTACATTACCAGTATCTATTCAGACTCAAGTTATGAATGGCAAAGTAATTCGCGCTGCTGATGTAACACTGAATGAGGGTGATACTGCTTTGGATGCTTTGAAAAAACTGTATCCAGCTGAAACTGAAACAAAAGAAACTATTTCAGGTGTTGAATATCATTATCTTGGTGATCTGAAATGGTATCAGACTTCTTATACTTTTGATGGTGTAACTTATACAAGTAATTATATTCCTGCAATTAAGATGCCAGGACACTCTCAAAATAATAGATTTTTTGGAGACAACGGTACTATAAGTTCAGATCCAATAGCTTTAAAAGGTAAATACAAATATTTACCTAAATTAAATGCAACTGAAACGAAACTTGGGTTAGCAAAAAACAGCACTTTTAATAATCAGATACATGCTACAGATTGGTTATCTGAAAAAGATTATAATAATTATTCAGGCTGGATGCTTTTGATTAATGGAAATACAAATAACAATGGCGTAGATACAGTTCTTACCAAAGATAGCGGAAGTGTATGCCTTGCATTTAGTATGATGACAGGACTAGATTTAGGTCAGACGGGTTACATTAAAAATAGTGAAGGAGAATGGACGCAGGTAAATCCATGGTAGAAGTTTTCAAAACATATTAATAAAATAAATGGAATTTGAGCAAAGACTGGACATTAAATTATGTCTAGTCTTTGTCTTTTGAGGTAATGAAATGAATAAAAAACATAAGAGTAATATGCAGCATTTCATCCCATCTATAGCATTAATGCTATTTATGTTTTTGTGTTTATCCATCATAGATGTAAGAGCAGAAACCGGATTCATAAAAAATGATGCTGGTGAGTATGAAATATGGGATAGTACGGGATTTTATACTTTTAAAGATCAAATTATTAATGGAAAAACCTTTGCTGGAGAAACCATATTATTAAAAAATGATATTTCAATTCAGGTGGATGAAAGTGTAGATGATTCAAATTGGTTAGAATTTGATGGTGAGTTTAACGGACAAAATCATAGCATTGAATATTCTACAAATCAATTTGAGAAGGGAAAAGAAGTTTTTCCTTTTGATGTAGAAGGAAGCATAGAAAACTTAAAAATTAACATAGATAGATTTAATTTAACGAATAATGATGATATTGGTGCTTCTTTTTTGGTAAATGAGTATTCATGCGGTACATTACTTGGAATTGAAGTCACAGGTACAGTAAATGTATATCTGACAGATTTTAATAATAATTTGCTGTTTTCAATTTTTGATTCGGGAGGAGGATTAATAAAAAATTGCAGTTCAGGTGTGGATTTTTCTATTCATGCAGAACAAGAGGAGCAAAAAAATTTTAACGTAATTTTAGGTCTGTCAGAATTTGGAAATGCAGAAGTATATACTGGTACAGAATTTGTAAATTGTTTTGCTTATGGAGCATATAATAATGATTTTGCTGAGCAGTTTTCATCTGATACAATCTTCGAAAGAAATATAATGATTGTACCATTTACAGATCTTTTACCAGATCGCTGTTGTACTTTTGAAAATTGTTACTACGATAATGAAAAATTTATAAATACCTATATATCTGGAAGTAAAACAGAAGATGATCTTTCTGATTTAAAAGATCTCAATCAATCATGTTCACGTACAACCGAGCAGATGCATTCCCAAGAGACATACGAAGGTTTTGATTTTGATAAATATTGGAAAATGTCTGCTGACGAAAATGATGGATATCCATATTATTTTCCACGTGAAGCAATTATAACCTTAGATGTTAAGCCAATAATTACTGAAAAAAAAGTATGGAATACAGAAACGCCAAAAGATCAAAATAAATACAGTACTACGAATACTTATTATTATCCTTATGTGGGTGATACAACTGTTAATATTGATCATTTTGAATTTGCAAATATAACAACAAAACAACAAACATTGATTGATACTTATGGAGTCACACCGGAACTTAATACAGAGGACATCAAATCTGCTAATGTAGAAATGAGTTATCTTGGAAACAGACCTGTGACTGTAGAATGGAAGGATAATACAACTCCAAGTCTGACAGTTGCAAAAGCAGATCAGGCAAAAGAAGATGGATATGTTTTTCGTGTTAATGTTCTTAAAGGGTCTTGTGAAGTTCTTGATAATGGAGCTGAGGTAGCTCATACAAATGACTGGTATTATCAAAAAGCTCAGGATGCGATAGAACTTATTTTGAAAGGCGGTTCTTATAATGTAGAAAATCCATGCTGGACTGATTCGACGGTCTGGTTTGTGTTTACTGCTGCAAGATGTCATTACTATCCGAATGGGGATAAACAGTATTTTGACAAATGGTTTGCTAATACAAAAAAGAAACTTCAGGAAATGAAAGATAATGGTGAAGAATTAGACGTTAACAAATATAATGTTTATCAGAAACTTGTACTTACCATTGAAGCAATTGGATATGATCCAAGAGACATTGACAGTTATGATCTTCTGGAATTTATTTCTCAACCGGATATCGTAAACAGCAAGAACTATTTAGCTAAAGAATATACGATTCATGCATTGAAAGCAGTTGGTTATGAATCCAAAAACTATACAAATGAAGATATGGACAAATGGGCTCATGAAAAAGCTGCAAATATAGCGGCAACTCTGACAGAATCAGAAGATGGTAATCATAATCTGGATAATGCGGACAATTTTATGGCATGGCAGACTTTGCTTTACTGGTATAACAAATCCGGATTTGAAGATGTCACAAATACAATTAACAAGTCGTTTGAAACAGAATATGTTCCAATGCAGGTACAGCGCGCAACGGGAGCATTATGTACAGCTGCATATGAAAATCCAACTCCTCCGCAGGTAGCAGGAAATAATGCATGGAACGATGCGCAGGGACTTTTGTATGCATCGACATATGATAGAGATATTTTAGACAAGAATGCAGGATTTATTAAAAATGGAAACACCATTTTGGATGCGACATTTGATTGATTAATTTTGAAAAAGGAACAATTCCCGGATTTTACTGGTATGATCCGGCACAGATTGCCAGAGGCTTAGATGGATTTGTCAGATGCTATCAGCGTAATAATCTGGGACAGAAAGATCAGGTAACTGTATTCTGGGATTTCTCAGACGTAACCGTTCCAACCAGATCCGTTAACGACATGATCCTTGCCCTTAACGATAACAGTTCGAAAAAAGACATCAAAGCAGCGAGAGAGGCTTACGATGCATTAAACGAAACTCACAAGGCAATCTTTAACAAGGATACACTCAGAAAGCTTCTTGCAGCAGAGACTGGTTCAGGTAATTCTATTGAAAAAGCTATGGCAGCCATTGATGCGATTCCGGCAGCGGATAAGCTGACACTGGATGACAAGGCGGCTGTAGAGAAGGCAAGAACTCTTTATGATTCACTGAATGATGAAGAGAAATCTGTAATTACAAATTACTCTAAGCTGACTGAAGCAGAGGCTAAGATCAGAGAACTTGAGAAACAGCAGGAGCAGAAAGATAAGGATAAGAAAGCGGCAGAGAAGGTTATCGCTGATATTGATGCGCTTCCTTCTTCTTCTGAACTGACTCTTGATCCGTATGTTCTGCAGCTTCTTGACCGCGTACAGGCAGAGTACAATGCTCTTACGGATGCGCAGAAGGCTCTGGTTACGAATTACAGTACGTTACAGTATCTGAGAAATCTGATCCCTGATCTGAAGGCTGCGGCTGCAGTTGTTGATAAGATCAAGGCGATCGGTGAGGTTACTTCCGATAATTATCTGAAGAAACAGGCTCTTGTAGTGGAAGCCAGAACGGCTTATGATGCCCTGACAGCAGATCAGAAGAAGCGTGTGACAAACTATGCAGAGCTTGAAAAAGCAGAACTGTTTATCAGCAGACAGAGTACAGATGAGAAGGTTGCTTATGTGATCTCCTTTATCGATGAACTGAATATCACTACTTCATCTTCAGGTGCTCTTTCTGACGGACCTCTGAGACTGACAGAGAAGAATAACAATGTTCCAACAGAGAAGATCTGGAATGACTGGAAGGCTTATGTGGTAAATGCAAGGGCATTGTATGATACGCTTGATGACCAGCAGAAAGCCCAGGTTACAAATACAGCTTCTCTGGAGAAAGCAGAAGGTTATATTTACCAGCTGAAAGCCGATGCGCTCAAGGCAATGCTTAAAGCACTCCCGGATGCGCAGACAGTACGAGGATATGAGGCACCTCAGCCGACTACAGTTCCATCAGCACAGGAGGCAGCTTCTGTTGAAGAGGAACAGGCGGTACCGGCACAGTCTGAGGGATCTGATTTCTCAGATGGAAGTGCGGACGCATTCAGCAGTGATGCAGTTGATGAGCAGGCAGCTGAGACAGTGGATATCCCTCAGGCAGAAGCAGCAGAAGCTGAAGATACTGAAGATGTCCAGACAGATGTTGATTTCTCCTCTGATGAGGAAGTTCCGGCAGCAGGTGATACCTCTAAGCGTGAACTTACAGAAGCAGAGCTGAAACAGATCGCAGAAGCCAAGAATGCTTATGACAGATTAACAGAAACAGAAGAGAAGAAATTCAGAAGCGAAAACACTGCACTGGTTGAGAATATGGAGAAGCTTCTTGCCATGGCACTGACTTATGAGAAAGGCCAGAGTGCATATCAGCAGTTCTTCGCAGATGAAGCAGCACAGATTTATGCAACAGTAAAAGATCACCCGGTAGACAGAGATTCCTACGCAGATGTTAAGGCTTTCCTTGACCGTTATGCTAAGGATTATCAGGGACAGGAAGATGCCATGGCAGGCCTGAAAGTCAAAGTCGGCAGTCAGGAGATGACTTTTGCAGAGGTTATCGCAGCACTGACGGCACAGGCTGACAAGGCAGGTAAGGACATTTCAGATGCACAGCAGGCAGATGAGTGGATCAGCAATCTTCCGACTGCTGTTACCAAAGAGAACATTGCAAATGTAGAAGCAGAGCTTGCAGCACTTCAGAAGCTGATCGACGGCATGAGCGTGGAAGGCAAGTCCTATATGTGGAATGCGAAGCAGTTAGGGCTGATCAAGACGATCGTGGCAGATTACCACATTGAACTTGCGGGCAAACAGGGTGCATTTAAGGCAGATATGCCTGCAGATCTTCAGACAAAGGCAATCAACTATAAGACTGTCCAGATCAGCTGGAGCAGCGTGGATAACGCAGACGGATACATGGTATACCGCAGAACTGCAGACAGCGGATGGAAGAAGATCGCATCCCGGGTAACAGACATTTCCTATAAGGATCAGAAAGCAGTTACAGGAACAACCTATTATTATACTGTTAAGGCGTACTCTTACGCATGGGGCGAGATGACTGTAAGCAGCTATGACAAAGATGGTGTTGCAGGAAAAGCCAGACTTGGCAAAGTAAAGATTGCTACGGCAAATTCTGAAAGCTACAGTACGATCCGCGTAACATGGAATAAGGTTTCCGGTGCAAATGGCTATAAGGTATACCGTTCTACTTCAAAGGATGGCAAATATGCAGCCATTGGTTCTACTGCAAAGAACAGCGCAGTTACTTTCCTTGATAAGAAAGCAGTTACCGGTAAGACTTATTATTACAAAGTACGTGCTTACCGCAATGTAAGCGGAAAGAAAGTATACGGAAGCTATTCAGCAACAGAGAAAGCAAAGGCAGTACTTTCTGCTCCGACCCTGTCCGCAGGCTCAACTTCAAAGACAGCAGTGCTTGAATGGAGTAAGGTAAAGGGTGCCGATGGCTATCAGGTATATGCCAGCGATTCCAAAAATGGTACCTATACCCGCATAAAGATCACCAAAGGTACAGGTGCGACAGACGAGAGCCTCCTCACCGGAAAGACCCGTTACTATAAAGTACGTGCTTACAGAAAAGTAAACGGAAAAGCAGTTTATGGCTCTTTCTCAAAGATTAAAAAAGTAACTGTTAAATAATAAAATCAGTATGCAGTGTGTTATCAACACACTGCATACCCCAAAAGAAGGTAAGAGAATGAAAAAAGCATTTATAATTATAATTTTATGTATGATTTTGCAAATTTTTACAGTTACTGTATATGCAAATGATAGCAATGTAAATATTGTAAGCGCTGATAATTATGAATCACGGGAATTTAATCAATGGAAGCGCGCTAAGTATAATTTTTCATTTAATGTATCTACCGAAAAGAAAACTATAAAGGCATTATGTAGTGCTGTGTTAACTGCAACTGGAACAGCAATTGGATCTTGCGGAGGTGAAGGAGCAGCTATAGCAGGAAGTGCAATTGGAGCGGGAATTTCTTCTTATGCGAGTGATTGTATAGAGGAACATTACAGTAAATTCCAAAAAAAAGGGATATGGTACTTCAATTACAGCTATGTATGGTTCAAAATTGCGCGTGATTATATCAATATATTCAGATTCAGCAAGAACAAAATTAGTTTCTGAATATAAAATGTCTACAGATTCCTATCCTGTATAATTTATATATATGAATAAAATAAAAATATTTTTGCTGACTATTTCATTAATGATTTTTTGGCGAGCCTGGCAGCTATATTTATATCAAGAGAATTTATATTCCACAATAAAATTTCAGATTTGAGCTGCCTGTTAAACATATGGAAAGATACCTATGGATGGAATTTTCTGATAAATGTAATAATCGCTCTGATAATTGCTGCAAAATTTGGAAAGAATGATACAAAAAAATAAGGCAGATGTCCTTTCTACCTGCTATATGACAGGGGGAGAGTCATCTGTCATTTTGTAATTTCAGGAATTGCGGGTGCTATTTTACCCGGATGTAATTTTTTAGATTAAAAACGCGGAGGAAACAAATGAATAAACAATGGATGGCACTGCTTCTCAGTACAGGAATTGCTGTGACCGCATGTCCTGTACCCGCAGCCCAGATGCCACCGGCTGAGCAGATACACGGGGAGGCAGAAGAAACTTCTGTCCCTGTACAGCATGATGATTCTGACGACAGAGAAACTGCGAATGAATTCCAGTCTGACACCGAACCATCTCAGTCAGAGACAGACGATGGCGCGGCCGGAAATGAAGAAGAAAATAATGAAGCCGGTGAAGAAAAGCTGGATATACCAGCCATGATTTCCTGTATTCAGGAAGCAGCGGCGCTCGAAGAAATTGATCTGTCCTCAGAAACGGTCTCGGAGTTCTTTCTTGCCAGTGACACCTATGACAGTCTGACAGAAGAGGAGCAGGCAGAAATTGACCCTGAGATCAAAGAGGCTCTTGAAACTGTCCGAAACCGTATTGCGGCACTGATTTCTTCTGACAGTGGAGTGACCGCCACGGGAAATCCCTGGTATGTGCAGACCCATGTGCAGGAGAACCCGGATCAGGAACAGACTATACAGGAGCTCTCCGAAGCATATCCGGGGACTCTTCCACAGCTTCTTTATGATATAAATATTTCCTATACGGATATCCGTACAGGAGAAAGCTATCAGCCAATGACGATGATCTCTCTGACATTTCCTGTCCCGGATGGATATGAGAGTCTGACGAAACCGAGGGTTCTTAGAAGTACCGGGGATTCGTTTATGGAACTGACCCCTCAGACGACAGAAGATAACCGCTTCTATCTGGACAGTGCCAGAACTTTAAACCATCTGATTATTGCTGACTTCCCCGCAGGACTTCAGGGAATCTCTCTTAACAGTAAATCCGTTAAGATCAACCGGGGGCAGAAATACACCCTGAAGGTGGTCCCGGTACCGGAATCGGTTACGGAAGAGTATACAGTGACATGGAAAAGCAGTGACACTTCTGTTGCGAAAGTAAGCAAAAAGGGAGTTGTCACAGCAGTAAAGAATGGCAAAGCTACGATTACCGCTTCTGTAACACAACATCCGGAAATGACGGCCTCCTGTAAGGTAACGGTCATGCAGGGAGCAAATGCCCTGAAGAAATCTGTCAGTCAGGTTATGGCAGAGACCAGTGCCTATATGCGTGCAACAGATACCAATCCTTCTGTTGGCAGCGAATGGTATGTGCTTGGACTGGCGAGAGGCGGTTTAAGCCTGAAGGAGAAATATTTCTCTACCTATTATAATCACACGGCAAATTATATCGAGGAAAAGAAGGGAATCCTTACCAATACCTCCAAATATACAGAATATTCCAAGAGAATCCTGGTCCTGACCTCGGAGGGGAAGATGCCCGCAATGTGGGGGGTTACAATCTGTTTCAATATATCTCTGATCTCAGCCTTGTGAAGGAACAGGGATTAAACGGCCGATCTGGGCACTCCTTGCCCTTAACTGCACCCGGAATATTCTTTCCCGGAGAACCCGTCTGCGAAGGAGCAGAATTCGGAATCTGCGCTGGTGAATTTCCTGCTGCAGAGTGAACTCCCGGGTGGCGGATGGACGCTGATGGGGAGTAATGCAGATTCTGATATCACCGGCATGACACTGCAGGCGCTGGCACCGTATTATCATAAATCAGGTTATGAGAATGTGACTGCTGCCATTGACAGAGGGCTGAATAAATTGTCGGAAATGCAGAACGACAGCGGTGGATATTCCACGATGGGTGTGGAGACAGAGGAGTCCTGTGCACAGATCATCACGGCTTTATGCAGCCTTGGGATTGACCCGGAGACGGATTCGCGTTTCATCAAGGGCGGCCACTGGACAATAGAGAATCTTCTTTCCTATCATATCGATGGAAGTGGATTTATGCATGTAAAGGCGGGTGCCGGAAATAACGGCGGGGCGGCAGCAGGCACTCTGGACGGGATGGCTACGGAGCAGGGATATTACGCACTGGTTGCCTACCAGCGCCTGAAGGATGGCAAGACGAGCCTTTATGATATGTCAGATGTGAGTATCAAAAAAGGTGGCAAGGGAGATGGTTCCGGTACCGGTCTGAAAGAACCCACGCCGATTCCTACCCCGACGCCGGTTCCTGCCACAACACCGTCAGGCGGCAATACGAAAACGCCGGGTGGATCCGGGAAATCTCTGGGTGGTAAGTCTTCCGGCAGCAAAAGCTCCACGGGTTCCGAAAGCTCAGGAAAGGATAGTGGCTCCGGTTCAAAGGATTCTAAAAACAGTAAATCAAAGAACAGTAAGTCATCAAAGGATAAGAATTCCGGCGGCTGGGATTTCGAAGCAGAGCCTTATACAGAGTCGGAAGAGACTTCACAGATGGATACCGGTGAGGATGGATATCAGGAAACTGCCGGGGAGAGTGAAACCGGAAGTCTGACCTCAAAGAAGAAAGAATATGGTATGATCTTTGGTTTTGCGGCAGGCGGTGCTCTGGCGGGAGGACTGGCAGGCAGTGGCATTAAGGCCGGAGTGAGGGCTCTTATTAAGAAGCGGAGGAAGAAGAAATGAGGATAAAGAAAAAGGGACTTGCCCTGTGGCTTGCACTGTTTCTGGGGGTAAGTTCGCTCTCAGGCTGTGGCGGCGGGGATGACGGCATGACACAGCTTTCCGAAAAAGGAGCTGAGATCTTAAACAGCACGGAGGAAGACTCTGATACAGATGTGGAACCTTTGAAGCAGAAAACAAAGCTTCCTGAGGACGGAATCATCACCCAGGCGCAGATGGAAACGATCGCCGGAAAGGACGAAAAGTATTATTTTACCGGAAAAACGGACAGCGGGATCAGTTATAAATGGACTTACAATGGAAGCCAGATTCAGAATCCGGTGGAGCAAAAACTTCTGGTACAGTGCAGTGAAGATGGAACAGAAGAGGTAAAGAAGCTTGCCAATGATGCGCCTTATGCGTTGAAAGTCACACTGGAGAAGATGAATCTGGCAGCGCCTGCGAAGCTGACCCTGAATCTGAAAGAAAAATGGGACGCGGATAAGGTTCTTTACTGTCTGGAAGAAGATGGAAAGCTTTATCAGCTTGATACTGCAAAGATTACTACCAGAGAAACCGGAAAGAAAAAAACAGAGCGCACAACACTTACCTTTAACGTGACTAAGACAGGAGGAGATTTCTATCTGATCGGCGGTTCTACCACAGGTGAATCTACGGATGAATCCGATGACAAATCCAAGGGCACTGCTGATAATAAGGATACACAAAACGGTGAAAATTCCACTGGAAGTTCTGGCGGTCAGTCCAGCACAGATGGAAATACCAGTTCCGGACAGACAGACTCTTCCGGCGATGGAACAGGCAATACAGACACTTCCGGTGGCGATGACAGCTCAGATACAGCCATGACCTGTACTTTCTCTATCGAGTGTTCTACGATCCTGAATAACTGGGATGATCTGAAAGAGTCCAAGGCAGAATTTGTGCCTGCGGACGGCTGGATCCTGTATCCTTCGGAGGTGGAGTTCTATGAGGGGGAGACGGTATTTGATGTGCTGAAGCGTGTATGTAATCAGGCCGGTATTCAGATGGAGTCGGAGTGGACACCTATGTATAACAGTTATTATGTATCCGGTATCAATAACCTGTATGAGTTTGACTGTGGCAAGGATTCCGGATGGATGTACTGTGTCAACGGCTGGTATCCGAATTATGGCTGCTCGAAATATACGCTGGAGGACGGCGATACGGTAGAATGGCGTTACACCTGCAATCTTGGCAGGGATGTGGGGGATCAGTATTATGACTGATGCTTTTTCCAGGTGCCATCCTGTTTTAAATTTCTTTTATTTTGCCGTGGTGCTGGGTTTTACCATGTTTATCCAGCACCCGGTTTACCTGGCAGTCTCTTTTGTGGCTGCCACAGCTTACTCCATGTGGCTTAACGGAGTAAAGAAGGTTCTGAAAATCAATTTTCTTCTGACGCTACCGAGTCTCCTTATCGTGGCACTCTTAAACCCGATGTTTAACCATTACGGAGTCACACCGCTTCTTTATATAGAAAGCAGCGGAAACTGGGTTACGCTGGAGGCAATGGTATATGGAATCGTTCTGGGATGTGTACTTTTTATTATGATTTTGTGGTTCTCCTGCTATAACCAGATCATGACAAGTGATAAATTTATCTATCTTTTTGGCAGGATTATCCCTGCGATGTCTCTGATGCTGTCTATGGCGCTTCGGTTTGTGCCTCACTTTATGGCCCAGCTGAAGGTGATCCGCAATGGACAGAAATGCGTGGGGATGGATGTGAGCAATGGCAAATGGTTTAAGAAGATCCGTTATGCGTTAAATATGGTGTCCATTCTTGTCACATGGGCACTGGAAAATGCGATTGAGACGGCTGATTCCATGAAAAGCCGTGGCTATGGGTTAAGAGGACGTACGGCTTTTTCTATTTACCGTTTTAACAGAAGGGATAAACTACTGGGAACTATGCTTGTCGGGCTTTGTGTGATTTTCGGATATGGATGTTACCGGGGAGCTGCTTTTGCACAGTACAATCCCAGAATCCTGCTTGCCGGTTTTACTGTTTTCGGAAGGGTTCCGAAGCAGTCGTGCAGTCCGCTGCTGGCTGCTGTCACATTTGTCAGCTTTGGTGTGTTCTGTTTTCTGCCGCTGATTCTGGATCTGTGTGAGGAATCTGCCATGAAGAAAAGCAGAAGCCACGTACAGGGAGAGATGGCAGTGACCTACAGAAAGATTTATGAAGATATGGAAGGAGAAGCGAGATGAAGATAATAGAAGTGAGAGATTTTTCCTTCCGTTATGCGAATGGCAGCAGGGAGTCACTGTCTCATGTGTCACTGGATGTGGAGGAGGGTACCTTTAATGTGCTGTGCGGTAAGAGTGGCTGTGGCAAGAGTACGCTGCTTCGCCAGCTGAAGTCGGATCTGGCTCCTTTTGGCAGCAGTTCCGGGAAAATCTGTTATTATGGGCGGGATTTGAAGGAAGTCGGCCACCGGCAGCAGAGCCAGGAAATTGGCTATGTACTGCAAAATCCCGAAAATCAGATCGTGACAGATAAGGTGTGGCATGAGCTTGCATTTGGTCTGGAAAGTCTGGGATATGATACGCCTACGATTCGTCTGAGAGTGGCAGAGATGGCAAGCTATTTCGGGATTCATCAGTGGTTTTATAAGAATGTCTCGGAGCTGTCCGGAGGGCAGAAGCAGCTTTTAAACCTGGCGGCGATCATGGCTATGCACCCGAAACTTCTGATTCTGGATGAGCCGACTTCTCAGCTTGATCCGATCGCGGCTTCTGATTTTCTGGAAACGGTGAGAAAGATTAACCGGGATATCGGCACTACCATAATTCTGACGGAGCACCGGCTGCAGGATGTCATTCCGTGGGCGGACAGGGTATATGTGATGGATAAGGGCAGTCTGCTCACGCAGGGGGCGCCACGGGAGATCGGTGAGTTCCTGAAGAGGGAACATCATGGAATGTTTCTGTCTATGCCGGTTCCCATGCAGATTTATGCAGAGGTAGAAAATAATCTGCCATGTCCGCTGACTGTAAAAGAGGGAAGGAACTGGATCACACAGGTGATGGCAGCAGCTTCTAATACAGTTTCTGCTTCTGAAGAAAGTTATTTTTGCAAAAATAAACAAAAACTGCAAAAAAAGCTGAATACAGTCAAAGATAAACTGCTGCCTGATTCCAAAAGCTCTATGCCACCGGCTATTGAGGTAAAGGATGTGTGGTTTCGTTATGAAAAAGACGGAAAGGATGTTGTGCAGGATCTGAACCTGGAAGTAAAGCAGGGAGAATTTTATGCGCTTGTCGGTGGAAACGGAACGGGGAAAAGTACGACTCTATCGCTGATCAGTCGTGTCCGTGCTCCCTACAGAGGCAAGATTCTCCTGAATGGGATTGATATCCGCAGGTATACGGATACCCAGCTTTACAGAGGGTATCTGGGTGTGCTGCCACAGAATCCCCAGAGCATGTTTATCAAGAAGACAGTCCGGGAGGATCTGTATTCTATCATCGGTGGGGCAAAGGAGAAGAAATCTTCCGAATACACTGCCAATATGAGGAAGGCAGAGGCAATCGAGGGAATCGTAAGTCTGACCAGACTGGAAGGACTGCTTGACCGTCATCCGTATGATTTAAGCGGTGGAGAACAGCAGCGTCTTGCACTGGCTAAGGTTCTGCTGTTGCAGCCGAGGCTTCTTCTGATGGATGAACCAACGAAGGGGCTGGATGCAGAATATAAACAGGAACTGGGAGACATTTTAAAGAAGCTCAAAGCTCACGGGATCACTATCTTTATGATCTCGCATGATGTGGAGTTTGTCGCAGAATATGCAGACAGGGTCGGCCTGTTCTTTCAGGGAAATGTGGTGACGTGTAAGAGTGCAAGGGATTTCTTTGCGGGAAACAGCTTTTATACGACTGCTGCCAATCGCATGGCAAGGCATTATTTTCCTGATGCTGTTACCGGAAAGGAGGTGGCTGCGTGCTTGAAGGCAAGGCTTTAGACCAGTTTATGGACCGTTTCTTCGGGGATTCCTGTGCACAGAGCCTGCCCGGGGAAGAGGAATCCGGACAGGAATTAGAGGAATATGAACTGAAAGAGGATGGAATCATTATCCAGCCGATCCATAAAGGAAAGATTGAGAAGCGTACCTGGATTGGTCTGATTATGTTTCTGGCTTTTGTTCCGCTGGTGCTTTTTATCCTGGTTCATAAGTTTCATGGTAAGCATGATGTAGTGATCAGTCTTTTAATACTTGCCTATGCCACGATCCCGTTCTTTATGGTATTTGAGGGCCGGCATCCACAGGCAAGAGAGATTATGGTCATTGCCGTAATGGCGGCTCTTGGGGTCGCAGGCAGGAGTGCTTTCTTTATGATCGGAAGCTTTAAGCCGATTGCGGCCATCGTGATCATTACCGGGGTTTCCTTAGGTGGTGAGGCGGGGTTTCTGTGTGCCTGTCTGATCATGATGATCTCAAATATGTTTTTCGGGCAGGGACCGTGGACACCCTGGCAGATGTTTTCCTATGGAATGATCGGATATCTGGCAGGAATCCTTTTTCAGAAAGGGATTCTCAAAGCCAGGAAGGTGGATCTGTGTATTTACGGATTCTTAAGTGTGTTTCTGATCTTCGGCGGGATCATGAATCCGGCATCTATTCTGATGGCATACGGATACATCACAAAGAAGAGCCTGATCGCGTTTTATATCTCAGGTGCACCGGTAGATCTGGTGCAGGCAACTTCTACGGTAATCTTCCTGTGGATCCTAAGCAGGCCTCTGCTGGAGAAACTGGAGAGAGTAAAAAGAAAATACGGGCTGCTGCAGCGGCCCGAAAATAAGGAGGAAAATGAATATGACAAAGAATAAGCTATGGCAGGCCATTAAGGGGCTGACTCTTGCAGCCGGAATGGCAGTGGGGATTTTTGCGCTGGGACAGACCGATGTTCTGGCAGATACCCTGACGCTGACTGTGGAGAAGAACACGATCGGCCAGGGTATGATCCTGGATCCTGTACAGGTGGAATTTGCGAAAGGAGAAACCTGTGCAGATGTTCTGCTCCGCGGGTTAAGTGAGAACGGGATTACGCCGCTTTATGACACAAATACAAGTTATGGTTTCTACTTAAGGGGAATTGCCAACTGTGACAGTGGAAGCCTGAATCCACCGGCATGTATCCAGAAGGTTCTCTCCGAGACTTCCACCTGGACCGGTGATGCCTATAAGCTTACTGATAACAAATATGCACCGGATCTGACAGAATTTTCCTACTGCTCCGCATCCGGATGGACGTATACTCTGGATAATGTATTTATGGGTGTCGGAATGGGTGCGAGTCATCCGTCAGACGGAAGTGTCCTGCGCGTTATGTTTGCCCTTTGCGGTGGTACGGACATTACAGGATGTGACCCGTATAATAATAACAGGCAGATTTTTGAGGCGGCAGATAAGAGCGAGCTTATCCGCATGATGGGAAAGGCAAATGCAGAGCGTTCCAGATGGTCCCAGGTCAGCGGATTCTCCGGTGCATATGCCGAAGCGGACAGTGCGCTGACTACGCTGGATGCGTCTGCAAACAGAGTTTATGAAGCGGTTCAGCTGCTTAAAAGTATTGAGTCAAAGCTTCCGGTAGCACCGAAGCTGATCAGCTTAAATGCTTCTGATCTGACTCTTACAAAGGGAGACAGCTATACACTGACTTATACGATTGTTCCGTCTGATGCGGTGGGAACTGTAAGCTGGACTTCTTCCAACAATTCTGTTGCAAGTGTAAACGGTGGTGTGGTAACAGCAGTGGGAGAAGGTTCTGCGGTGATTACTGCGAGAGTTTCCGGAAGTGTCTATGCGACCTGCAATATTTCCGTTTCTTCCAGACCGGTCAGTGTGACAGGGGTGAGTATTTCTCCGTCCAGCCTGAATCTCTCAACGAAAAGCGGTTCCAGGACACTGGATTACACGATCACGCCAAACGGCGCAAAACCGTCCTCTTTGTACTGGGAATCTTCCAACTCTTCTGTAGTAACCGTAGATGGCTCCGGCAAGGTAACTCCTGTGGGTGCCGGTTCTGCAGATATTACACTGACTACGGACAATGGAACGAAAGGCACCTGCCACGTGACTGTTACAGCGCCGGCACAGAGCATTGCTTTGAGTGACAAAACGCTGACTCTGGCAATTGATCAGGGAACCTATACCCTGACCTGGACATTCAGTCCGAAGGGAAGCGGCGGGGAACTGGTATGGACCTCTGATAATGCAGGCGTTGCCAAAGTAGACCAGAAGGGTGTTATCACACCTGTTTCTGTAGGAGAAACCGATATCCGTGTAAAAACAGATCAGAATGTAACCGCAGTGTGCCATGTAGTTGTAAAGGGTACTGCGAAAGACCTTTTTGCAGCAGGAATGCCAGAGATCACAACCTGCAAGGCGGCAGGAAATACAGTTCTTCTTACTTGGAATAAATATGAAAATGCAGATTCTTACATTATTTTAAGACGTAAGATGGGTGAAAGCAAATTCGCAAAGATTGCTACGGTCAAAGACCTCTCCTATACAGATACAGCGGTTTCTCCGTCAACTCCTTATTATTACAGTGTACAGGCTGTTTCCGCCAAATGGGGCGGTGCTATTAAAAGCAGTTATGACAAAAACTTCTCTGTAACAACCAATGGAATTGCACCGACACCAACTCCGGCACAGACAGTAAAACCGAAAACCCCGGCTGTCACAGTAACTGCCGGTAAGAAACAGGCTACACTGAAATGGAAAAAGGTAAGCGGTGCCAAAGGGTATGTAGTATACCGTGCCACATCCAAATCCGGTAAATATAAGGCAGTATCAACGATTAAAAAGGGAAGCACTGTTTCTTATATAAATAAGAAGCTTACGTCTAAGAAAACATACTATTACAAGGTGCGGGCATATCGTACCGAAAACGGTAAAAGAATATACAGCAACTATTCTAAAGCAAAGAGCGCTAAGATCAAATAATATAAATTCACACAAGTCCAGTGTGTTAGAAAGCATATTGCTGTGAACAGAAACGATGTTAGAGAGTGTTTGAAGAATTAAAAATATAGGATTGTGCTATTTAAGAAAATATGTTATATAATACAATATATAGAGAGTTAATTCTCTATTCGCATGATGAGATGAGTGACGGTTCTGACTCATCGGTAAAATAAATATAACCGAGAGATGAGATGAGTGACGGTTCTGACTCATCGGTAAAATAAAATATGACCGAGCGAAGAGTATAACGAGAGGGAGTTCATTTTCCCTCTCGTTTATATGTATATAAGGAGAATAAAATTGGAAATTGACTATGCTGTTTATAGCCTTTCAGATAGATTTTACGAGAAATATCCGAATCCGCCATATAAAGAACTTTTGAAGAAAAAGGAAAGAGGATATGCTTGTTTACTTATTCAAAGTCATTATGGATATTTTATATGCATTCCATATAGAACGGAGATTTCCCATAAATATGCATATCACTTTCGCAAATCGTCTCGTTCGCAAAAACATAGATCAGGACTTGATTATACTAAAATTGCTATTATAAAAGATATTTCGTAACTATTCAGCAGTCTACTATCCCGCGAGGTGTTTTGGCATGAACATGCCAAAATCCCGAGACATACAAGTCAAAATCCCTCCGGGCAGGATCGCACTGCGACGGAGAGGAATTATGTCGCTGAAGCGACCCGTCGCAGGCGGAGAATCCTGCAAGCAGGATTCTTTCTTGTGGATTTTGACTCGTAACTGTGAAGGTACTGAACAGTTACAAAAGGAGAATAATACAATGGTTCCAATCGCACATATAGAAAATGATTTTCCAACCAAATTCGGTATTCCCAGGCAGAGTGGCCGTGTAGGGGCGCTTAAAGCGAGAATCATATTCGAACCGGAATATCGCAATGTGGATGCCTGCCGTGGTTTGGAGGAGTTTAGTCATATCTGGCTGATCTGGGAGTTTTCGGAGGCAAAGAGGACAAAGTGGTCACCGACTGTCCGCCCGCCCAGACTTGGGGGAAATGTGAGAAAAGGAGTTTTTGCCACAAGATCTCCCTTTCGTCCCAATTCCATAGGATTATCCTGTGTGAAGCTTGAGAAAGTAGCTCTGGATGAGCCGGACAGCCCTGTACTTTATGTAGAAGGTGCAGATCTGATGAATGGAACACCGATTTTCGATATTAAACCATATATTCCTTATGCGGATTGCCATCCGGAAGCAACAGGAAGTTTTACCGAATATTCCAAAGATCATCATCTGAAGGTAGAATTTCCCAAGGAGCTTCTGGAAAGAATACCCGGGGAAAGCAGAGAGGCTCTGATCGCAGTTCTTGCAGATGATCCCCGTCCTGCTTATCAGAATGATCCGGAACGGTCTTACGGAATGCCTTTTGGAGAGAAGGATATTCATTTTCGGGTGGATGGAGATATCCTTCGTGTTTATAATGTGACAGAATTTGTAAAAAAACAGCAGGAATCTTCGGCAGATTGTGGAAAATAACCATTTTCGGATATTTCTGTAAGAAAGGCTTGCAAAATTGGCGTTTATTCAATACAATATTAAACAGACTTTATGTTGGTAGAGTGACTAAGACTGATGGGAGATCGGTCTGAAAATATTTAGTGACATATGAGGAGCAGGAAAAATGAAGAAAATTGTTAAATTCGGAGGAAGTTCTCTGGCAAATGCAGAACAGTTTCAGAAAGTAGGGGAGATCATCAGAAGTGATGAGAGCAGACGTTATGTGGTTCCGTCCGCTCCCGGAAAGAGATTTGACGGAGATACAAAGGTTACAGATTTACTTTATAAATGTTATAATACTGCAGTTGAAGGGGAGGATTTCGTACCGATTCTGCAGGAGATCAAGGGAAGATATTATGAGATCATCCGCGGACTGAACCTGGATCTTTCTCTGGAAGATGAATTTGTTCAGATCGAAGCTGATTTCAGGGCACAGGCTGGCACAGATTATGCAGCATCCAGAGGAGAATTTCTCAATGGTAAGGTGATGGCAGCATATCTGGGTTATGAATTTGTAGATGCAGCAGATGTGATTCGTTTTGATAAGAACGGAAGTCTGGATGCCGAGAAGACAGACAGACTTCTGTCCAAAAAGCTGGCAAAATGTGAACGTGCCGTTATCCCTGGATTTTATGGCGCTGGTGAAGATGGAAAAGTTAAAACTTTCTCCAGAGGAGGTTCTGATGTAACCGGTTCTCTTGTGGCAAAGGCTATTAAGGCAGACCTCTATGAAAACTGGACAGATGTTTCCGGTTTCCTGGTAACAGACCCACGTATTGTTAAAAATCCGGAAGTGATCGAGAGCATTACCTACAGAGAACTCAGAGAGCTTTCTTATATGGGTGCAACTGTTCTTCATGAAGATGCGATCTTCCCGGTCCGTAAAGAGGGAATTCCGATCAATATCAAAAACACAAACAGACCGGAAGACAAGGGTACTTTTATTGTTGAGAGTACATGCAAGAAACCGAAATTTACAATCACAGGTATTGCAGGCAAGAAGGGATTCTGCTCTATCAATATTGAGAAATCCATGATGAACAGTGAGGTTGGTTTCGGACGTAAGGTACTTCAGGTATTCGAAGATCAGGGAATCAGCTTTGAGCATGTTCCATCAGGAATCGATACAATGACTGTATATGTACATCAGGATG
>ENA-OPYX01000587-OPYX01000587.1-human-gut-metagenome-genome-assembly--contig:-NODE-587-length-21101-cov-3.152904_pt1 | contig 21101 bp, 17 predicted proteins | sample MGYA00242639_ERZ504486 | MGnify/ENA primary metagenome ERZ504486 (study PRJEB26092, sample SAMD00036296) | human gut metagenome | host: Homo sapiens | study: EMG produced TPA metagenomics assembly of... | reverse complement strand
ACAAAATTGTAAAGATCCAGATCACCCATATTCTGTAAATATTTCACGGTATGCGCAATCTCGAAATAATTATGGTCGTTGTGGCCACTGTACAGGGCTTTATGCAGAGCGTAATTCGTTACACTGTGTAGGGTGCCACCGTTGACCCAACGGCTGTAATCGCCGTGAATTACTTCTCCCATGAGCCAGAAATCTTTCTTTACCTCGTCCGCGGTATGGCGCAGTGTACGCATAAAGTCAAAATCCAGAACATCCGCTGCATCCAGACGGATCCCGTCAATATCAAATTCAGAAACCCAGAAACGGATCACATCACAGATATAATTCTGTACTTCCGGATTTCTCTGGTTTAATTTTACCAACAGATTATAGCCACCCCAGTTTTCATAGGAGAAGCCATCGTTATATTCCGTATTTCCGCCAAAATTCACATTGCAGTACCAGTTGACATAGCGGGAATGTTCCCGGTTTGCCTGAATATCTTTAAAAGCAAAGAAATCACGTCCGGTATGATTGAAGACACCATCGAAAATCACGCGGATTCCTTTTTCATGACAGGCTGCCACAAAGTTCGTAAGATCTTCATTGGTTCCCAGACGGGAATCCAGTTTCTTATAATCTGTAGTCTCATATCCATGTCCAACGCTTTCGAATAACGGACCGATATACAGTGCTGTACATCCAATCTTCTGGATATGATCGATCCATGGCAACAAGGTATTCAACCGATGTGCCGGAGCACCATAGTCATTCTGTGCCGGAGCACCTGTAAGACCCAGGGGATAAATATGATAAAATATAGCTTCATTGTACCAACTCATGTGAAAGCACCTCTATTTCTACAATTTATTTAACTGTTCAGTACCTTTGTGATCACAGTATATTTACTTTTATTATAATACCACACCTTCTTACAGAAATCCAGTTATTTATTTACCGTTCGGTATATAAATTATCTAAACAGAAAAATGGGCAATACAGATTCCCCTGTATTGCCCATTTGTACAACGTATTTTTTCGTTGCCTTATGCCATGATCGGTTTTAAAGCTTCTGCCAGTTTTTCTTTCTCTGCTTCTGCTTCTGCCAGATCTTTACCCAGCGTGGTGTAATAGATCTTGATCTTTGGTTCTGTACCGGATGGACGAACGATAACGGTTTCGTTGTTCTCCAGTTTGTAGATCAGAACGTTGGCTGCCGGAAGACCAGTTTCTTCCGGTTTTTCATAGTCTGTTATGCTGGCAACTTTATTGCCTGCGATTTCGGTCAGAGGATTCTTTCTGAGTCCTTCCATGATACCTGCCATAGTATCCATACCACTCAGTCCCGGGAATTCGAAGCTGTCTACTTTGTTCAGGTAACGACCATATTCTTTGTAAATCTCTTCCAGTCTCGCTTTCAGAGAACTTCCGGTGCTTCTGTAGTAAGCAGCCATCTCACAGATCAACATGGAAGCGATGACTGCGTCTTTGTCACGTACATAAGGACCAGCCAGATAGCCATAACTTTCTTCGAATCCGAAGATGAAACGATCAACTTCACCTGCTGCTTCCAGCTGAGCAATCTGATCACCGATCCATTTGAAACCGGTCAGGACACTTCTCAATTCTACACCGTAATGTTTTGCAACGGCATCTGCCAGCGGTGTGGATACAATAGATTTTACTGCTACCGGATTCTGTGGCATCGTGCCTTTTTCAATACGTCCTGCACAGATATAATCCAGGAGCAGAACACCCACTTCATTTCCGCTGACCAGTTCATAAGAGCCATCGGGACATTTCATAGCGATACCTACACGGTCAGCATCCGGGTCTGTTGCAAGCATCAGGTCAGCACCGGATTCTTTTGCAAGATTCAGTCCCAGTTCAAGAGCTGCAAAGATTTCCGGGTTCGGATAACTGCAGGTTGTAAAATAACCGTTTGGATATTCCTGTTCCGGGACAATGGTGATATCAGTAATTCCGATGTCTTCAGTACCTGTGTGACAGGAACCAGACCGGAACCGTTTAACGGACTGTATACCAGTTTCAGTCCTGCAGTTTTACACAGACCCGGACGAACCTGTCTGGACTCGATAGCATCATACAGGGCACGTTTGCAGTCATCTCCTACGAAACGGATCAGTCCTTCTTCTACACCTGCTGCAAAAGACATATATTTTGCACCGGTCAGAACATCAGTTTTCTGAATCTCATTGTAAACGATTGCTGCAGCATCATCTGTCATCTGGCATCCGTCCGGACCGTATGCTTTATAACCATTGTACTTTGCAGGGTTATGAGAAGCAGTTACCATGATACCTGCATTACAGTTGTAATATCTGGTTGCGAAAGAAAGGGCCGGAACCGGCATCAGAGCATCATAGATTCTGACTTTGATTCCGTTGGCTGCCAGTACACTTGCAGCAGTCTTTGCAAATACATCACTCTTCAGACGGCTGTCGTAGCTGATGGCTACAGTTTGTGTGCCGCCCTGTGTTTTTACCCAGTTTGCAAGTCCCTGTGTTGCCTGACGGACCACATAAATATTCATACGATTGGTACCTGCTCCCAGGACCCCACGAAGACCAGCAGTTCCGAATTTTAATGCGACCGCGAAACGTTCTTTGATCTCATCATCGTTTCCTTCGATCCTGGACAGTTCCGGGTTCAGATCGGCATCCTCAAGATCTGCTGCCAACCAGCGTTTGTATTCTTCCTGATACATTATTTACCACTCCTATTATCTTTATTTTTGTCACTTAAAAAGTTATATAGATTGTAACATGTTTTCACAAAAACAGCAACTGCTTTGTGAAACTTAAACGAATGTTAACAAATAATTTCGGTGAAAACGACAAATTCTACTATATTATCAGAAAAATTGCATGTCATTTTCCAATGACAAAACACGCCAGATATCATATCATGTTCTCAATTTTCCAGAGTGGCGAAAAATAATTCATAAAAATCGTCTTCGCCTTCCAGTTTTGGCGAATTTTCTCCCCCACCGTTGGTACTGCGACGCATGGAAGCATAAAACTCTTCCCCTGCCTGAATCAGATCCATCGTATAGATTGGATAACCTTCTTCCTGACATTTTTTACAGAAAGCATCGACAGGATTCTTCTCACTGCGGGTTGCAAAGAGTGCTTTTCGAAGTTCCGGGTCTTTCTTGGCTTTCAGCTGCAGTGCATCCAGTAATTCAATCGTATTCATAAAACATCCTCCTTTATCCCGTGATATGCAAAAGAGGCCTGCCAAATACAATGCAGACCTCCTTGTCTTTTACTGTTTTTAATTATTTCTGAACAATGTTGATGATTTTCTTCGGTACATAGATCTCTTTTACGATTGTACCTGTCAGTTTGTCAGCAACGGCTTCTTTTCCTTTTGCGATTGCATCTTCTTTGGAAATATCAACCGGGATACTGATGACTGCACGGGTTTTTCCGTTGATCTGTACCGGTACCTCTACTTCGTCATCTTTCATAGCGTCTTCATCATGTTCCGGCCATTTTGCTGCAAATACGGATGTGTCATGACCCAGAACCTGCCACAGTTCTTCTGCAATGTGCGGAGCGAACGGAGAAAGCAGAATTACATAGGTAGACAGTGTTTCTTTGTCAATACCCCCGGTCTTCTTAGCCATGTCAATCATCTTGTTGTTATATTCCATGAATTTGGAAACAACGGTATTCAGGCTGAAGCTTTCCAGACGTTCTGTGATATCATGGATCAGGCAGTGACGCAGTTTTACCATCTCTTTAGTTTCTGAAACATTTGCTTCTGCGCTGTCCTGTACCAGCTTCCAGAAACGGTTCAGGAAACGGTATACACCGTCGATTCCTCTGTCATCCCACTCTGCATCCAGTTCCGGCGGTCCTACGAACAGTTCATAGATACGCAGAGAGTCACATCCGTAATCTCTTACCAGATCATCCGGAGAAACAACGTTTCCTTTCGATTTACTCATCTTGATACCATTCTTACCGGTGATCATACCCTGGTTGAACAGTTTGTGGAATGGTTCATCAAAATCAATAGCTCCGATATCATACAGAAACTTGGTATAGAAACGGGAATACAGCAGATGCAGTACCGCATGTTCCACACCACCGATGTACATATCTACCGGCAGATATTTGTCAGCTTTTTCTTTGGAAACCAGCTCTTTGTCATTTTTGTTATCTACATAACGCAGGAAATACCAGGAAGAACCTGCCCACTGTGGCATAGTGTTGGTCTCACGTTTTGCAGGTCCGCCGCAGGCCGGGCACTTGCAGTTAACCCATTCGTCAATAGCAGCCAGTGGAGATTCACCGGTTCCTGTCGGTTCGTAGGATTCTACATCCGGCAGACGAAGCGGAAGTTCTTCTTCCGGTACCGGAACGTTTCCGCATTTCGGGCAGTGAACGATCGGGATCGGCTCGCCCCAGTAACGCTGACGGGAGAATACCCAGTCACGCAGTTTGAAGTTTACGGTTTTACGTCCGATACCCATCTTTTCGATCATCATCGGAGCTTCTTTCTTCAGTACAGAAGATTCCATACCATTCCAGTCACCGGAGTTGATCATAGTTCCAGAAGCCTCGGTATATGCTTCTGTCATATTTTCGATTTCTTTTCCATCTTTTGCGATAACCTGAATGATCGGAATATTGAACTTGGTTGCAAATTCAAAGTCACGGTCATCATGGGCAGGTACACACATGATTGCTCCGGTACCGTAATCAGCCAATACATAGTCAGACAGCCAGATCGGTACTTTGGCACCATTTAACGGGTTGATTGCATAAGATCCGGTAAATACACCAGTCTTTTCTTTGTCCTGCAGACGATCCACGTTAGACTTCATGGATGCATCGTAGATATATTGTTCCACAGCTTCTCTTGTTTCATCGGTAGCCAGTTCTTTTGCCATGGCATGCTCAGGAGCCAGTACCATGAAGGTTGCACCGTGAAGGGTATCCGGGCGGGTGGTGTATACAGTGATCTTCTCGTCTTTTCCTTCAACCGGGAATTCAACTTCTGCACCGTAGGATTTACCGATCCAGTCACTCTGCATCTTTTTAACTTTTTCCGGCCAGTCCAGTTTGTCCAGATCATTCAACAGACGGTCTGCATATTTTGTGATACGCAGCATCCACTGACGCAGATTTTTCTTAGTTACTTCAGAACCACAACGTTCACATTTTCCGTTGACAACTTCTTCATTTGCCAGACCTGTTTTACAGGATGGACACCAGTTGATCGGGAATTCTTTTTCGTAAGCCAGACCTTCTTTAAACATCTTTACAAAGATCCACTGGGTCCATTTGTAGAACTCAGGATCTGTGGTGTTTACTTCGCGATCCCAGTCATACAGAGCTGCGATCTCGTTGATCTGCCGTTTGATATTTGCTACGTTGTCTGCGGTTGATTTTGCAGGATGTACACCCATTTTGATTGCATAGTTTTCAGCCGGCAGACCGAAAGCATCCCATCCCATCGGGTGAATGATATAGTAGCCGTTCAATAATTTGTAGCGGCTCCATACATCAGAAATTACATATCCTCTCCAGTGTCCGACATGAAGACCATTTCCTGACGGATATGGAAACATGTCCAGACAATAATATTTTGGCTTTTTGCCATCATCCACATTCACCGGGTGTTCTTCCCAGATATCATGCCATTTTTTTTCTACTGCCCTATGATTATAAGGTACTGTCATGGTTTCTTCCTCCTAGGTATTGCTTGAAATATAAAAAGTCCTTTTGTTTCTGTTTTTCAACTAGAGACGAAAGGACTTTATTTCCGTGGTACCACTCTACTTCATGAAGCATAAGCCTCATGCACTTATGGATTCTGTAACGGGAACTCCCGCTTTTTCTTACTTGCATCTTCTATAAATTATGAAAATGTTTCGGAAAAAGGACTCCGGGGCCAGTTCAAAGCTCTCTTCTGCTGACTCGCACCAACCGACAGCTCTCTGAAAGAACGATACCGCTTTTACTCTTCCCCTTCCAGGTCGTATACTTTATAAAACATAAAATATTTTAACTGCAAAGACAGTGTTTGTCAAGGCTTTCCTGTTATTTACACGGGCAGCAAGCCAAAGTGTTACTGTTCACTCCATTCCCGGTAACACACCTCGCGATGCACAGAATTTATACCAATCGTATAAATTCGCGAAGCATATTTTATCTTGTTATGGCTGCTCATCAAAACGATGGTTTTTAAAATAGTATTCTTTATCGTGCTCATTGATCTCACGATATACCTTGCATGGACTTCCAAAAGCAATACAGTTTGCCGGAATGTCTTTTGTTACGATAGAACCGGCACCGATCACGGAATTTTCTCCGATAGTTACATCCGGAAGAACGACAACATTGGCTCCCAGCCATACATTATCACCAATGGTGATTGGGAATGAATACATTCCGTCTCCCCGGTGTTCCGGATCAATGGGATGTCCGGTGGTACACAAGGTTACATTCGGTCCGATCAACACATTTTTTCCGATGGTGATCTTCCAGTCATCGATCAGTGTCAGATTCATATTAGAATAGGTGCCGTCTCCGATGGATACATATTTTCCAACAGCTGCTGTAAGCGGTGGAGTGATCCATACATTTTTTCCTACTTTTCCGAAAATATCGTGAAGAAGTGCTTCTCTTCCTTCCATATCTTCCGGTGGCATACTGTTGAATTCTCTTACCAATGCTTTTGTGTGAGCCTGCAGACTCATATTTTCATCATCATCCTGCCATACATACCCCTGTTTCATTCTCTCCTGCTCAGTCATAGTTTTTCTACCTCCCAGTTAATATTACTACAGGGTTAAGTGTAACATATTTGTGTGGGAAAAGCCATCTGCTCTCAAAGAAAAGTATTGCCACGGTACATAACAGTAACATATAACAGTCAGGTGCTTTTTCATAGCATCAGTTGTCCATCGAATCGGAAAAAAACAGACATGGGAAAAGATCTTGTCCGAGCTCTTCCGCGGTATAATCCGCATTGCAAGATACGCTGGGAGCATACAGGTACGTATATCCATCCGATGACCATAAATGCCAGCCAGAAATTGGTATCCTCGTTGTTTCCGCTGGTAAAAGGAAACAATATACACCGGATAGGAAAGACTCTCAGTATAACCATCGTCCTGGTAAACGGAAAGAATGTTATATATGCCACCGTCGGTCAGTTTTTCTGCTGCAAGGGTTGCGTATGCCTCCGGAGTGTCTGGAAGATCTTCCGGGTTGACATAGCAATAGTCAACGATGCAAGACATCCCGTCTTCTAACATATCGTCATATCGGTGAGTCCCGTCTTCATAATTTTCATTTATTATAGAAATCATACCGGTATAAGGAAGAGCACCTCCCATGAGAACCGGTATGTTCACAGAATTCTCCTGACCGGACGGCGCATCAACAGGGTCTTCATCTGGTTGTGACGGAGAAGGATCTGCCTCATCAGGTGTATGGGATCCATGATCATTACCTGACTGAGTGTTTTCTGTGGTGTCGATATTTTCAGGAACTTCAGGTTCGTCCGTTATGATCGGATCAGTGGTTTTTTCCGGGTCAGACGGATCCTCGTCGTTTTGTTTGGTGTTTCTATCTGCAGTAATGAATGGAATCTTGAAGGGTAATTCGACCGGAAGTTTGGAAGAACAGGATGTCATGGTCAATGCTGCTGTGAGGAGCAGTGAAGCAAAAAGCCATTTTCTTTTCATAAGCGTAGTCTCCTTTCTTCTGATTATAGCAAATAGAATGATATACAGAATTCCTTTTTTACATTGTACCATATATTGTGCGGTTTGTGTGACGTTGCCTTATAAAATGATCCACTGGTCTTTCGATTATTGTTATCGGTAAACAGTGATTTTTCATTGAGGAGAAACGCTGGAGATCCAGTCTTTTGGCGAACAACCGCACTGCTGTTTAAAATATCGGCTGAAATGAGACATGTTTCGAAATCCGCAGGAAAGAGCCACTTGTTGGATCGGCAGTGCTTCATTTGTCAGTAGATTTTTGGCCTTGTCAAGACGGACCTGTAGCAGGTCGTTGTGTGGGGTACTGTGAAAAAACTGCCGGTAATAAGCGTAGAACTGACTTTTTTCCAGGTTTATCTGATTGCAGAGTTGTTCGGTTGTCCAGTGTTTTTCATAATGGCGGAGCATCTCCATGCGAAGTGCCTGAAAATCCCGGTACAACCCTTCTTCTTCTGGGTTATGTCGCTGCCCTTTTTCAAGTCCACGGGCTGCCGTGACCAGAAGCTGGCAGATCAGTGCACTCTGCATTGCTTCCGTATGAGAACCGCGGGTGATGTATTCCTGCTGCAGCTTGCGGATGATTTCTTCTATTTCTTCCGGATTTTGCGGATAAAATATCTGGTTTTGCGGAAGCTGAAAATATTCTGCCGGATTCTCCTGTGCAACAAAATGAAGATAACTGTTCCGGAACTTCTGTACTGCCTGATAGTGCTGCATCCGTCCTGGTGTGTACAGGATGCAGGCATTTTCTCCGGTAATCAGTATACCATTCTCCTGATAAACTTTCATCGGAGTTTTCAGCAATAAAAACAAATAATCGCCGCTCCCCTGTGGACGGTAGATCCGGTCAGCATCTGGGTTGGAGCGGTTGTATTCGCAAAACTGTATGGAAATATCTGAAATCATTACTTCATTACCCTCTCGTATTTTCTACAAAAAGCATACCTGACACCGGAAAAAAAGTCAATTACTTCGGACAAAAACATCTGGTATTCTTCCCATGTTCTGTTACAATCATATACAGTACAGACAATACATGTCGAGAGCACATTATATAACCACAGGAGGTTTTTACAATGAAAAAAGCTGAAATTATTGTAGACAAATATTTCCTCACCGGCGCGGTAGACAAAAGGATCTTCGGTTCTTTTATTGAACATCTGGGAAGAGCCGTGTACGAAGGAATCTATCAGGAAGGCAACCCGAACTCCGATGCACAGGGATTTCGGAAAGATACCCTGGATCTGGTCAAAGAACTGCAGGTTCCGATCGTTCGTTATCCGGGCGGTAACTTTGTATCCGGTTTCCGCTGGGAAGACAGCGTAGGACCAAAAGACAAACGGCCATCCAGACCGGAGCTTGCCTGGGGTGTGATCGAAACCAATCAGTTCGGATTAAATGAATTCGCCGACTGGTCAAAAAAAGCAGGAAGCGACATCATGATGGCTGTCAATCTGGGAACCCGTGGACCGGAAGATGCCAAGAATCTTCTGGAATACTGTAACTTCAAAGGCGGCACTTACTACAGTGATCTGCGAAAAGAACACGGTTACAAAGATCCGCACGATATCAAAGTATGGTGTCTGGGAAATGAAATGGATGGTCCGTGGCAGATGGGCCATAAAACGGCTGCAGAATACGGAAGAATCGCAGCTGAGACTTCCCGTCTGATGAAATTCATGGATCCTACAATCGAGACCGTAGCCTGCGGAAGCTCCAATCTGGATATGCCAACCTTCGGTTCCTGGGAATACACCGTTCTGGATGAGGCTTATGATGAGGTTGATTATATGTCCCTGCATCAGTACTACGGAAACCGTGATGATGATACCCCTGATTTCCTGGCAAGTTCCAAAGGAATGGATGATTTTATCTCAGGTGTCGTAAGTATCTGCGATGCTGTCAAAGCAAAGAAACACGGCAAAAAGAATATTAACCTGTCCTTCGATGAGTGGAATGTCTGGTATCACAGCAACGAAGCAGATGAAAAACTGGAAAAATGGATCCAGGCACCCCATCAGCTGGAAGATATCTACAATTTTGAAGATGCCCTGTTAGTCGGAAGTATGCTGATCACACTTCTTCGCCATGCAGACCGTGTAAAAATTGCCTGCCTGGCACAGCTGGTCAATGTTATCGCACCGATCATGACTTCTGACACCGGTGCATGGAGACAGACTATTTTCTATCCGTATTTCCACGCAAGTGTATACGGAAGAGGTACTGTTCTGAACACCCAGGTACACACCCCGGTATATGAAAGCAAAACTTACGGAGAAGCTCCGTATCTGGATTCTGTATGCATCTGGAATGAGGAAGAAGATACTCTGACAATCTTTGCTGTGAATAAGAGCCTGGAAGAAGATATGGAAGTCAGCTGTGACCTGAGACAGTTTGAAGGTTACAAAGTAGCTGAACATATCGTTCTGACCAACGATGATCTGAAAGCGGTTAAAACAGAAGCCGCTCCGAACACAGTAGCTCCGACACTCTCTTCTGCTACCAAACTGGAAAATGGTAAATTACAGACCGTCTTTGGGAAACACAGCTGGAATGTAATTCGACTGAGTAAATAATTTCTTTCAAAAATGCTCCTGGAATCCAGGAGCATTTTTGATAACTGTTCTGTAACGATTCAAAGTTCTTGTTATTCTTTTATTCTAACGGTTCCTCATAGAATCTTCCCGCGATTCCCTCGGATTTGATAATGTTGATAAATGCCCCCGGATCCAGGCTGTGAACCAGTGCAGTCACTTCTTTCACCTCATCTTCTCCCAGTACTGTGTACAGCATGTCTTTGTCCTCTTTCAGATAGCAGCCCTGAACGGCAAGATGTGTGATTCCATGCCTGGTACATTCCATAATCTTCTGCTCCAGCATTGCTCCGTGACGGGTGACAATGAACATGGTTGCTTTTTGATCTTTTCTGTGAAGTGTGTTGATCGTCTGTGTGGAAACAAACTGGAAAATGATGGAATACATCGCAGCCTCAAATCCAAACAGAAAACCTGCGGTCGTAAGTATCACCACATTGATACCAAAAACAAAATTCCAGGACGGTTTATGCAATCTGGAGGAAAGATAAACCGCAATAAAATCCGTTCCACCGCTGGAAGCTTTTCCGAACAAAGCAATCGAGATTGCTGTTCCGTTCAAAATCCCGCCAAATACAGACACCAGAAGCGGATCATATGTAATCGGCGTTACCGGGATCAGATCGACCAGAAAAGAGTTCAGTACGATCATCAGTACCGTATATGAGGTAAACTTTTTCCCGATCATCCGAAAACCGATGATCGCCGGTATCGCATTCAATGCAATATTGATCACCGAATATGGCAATGAAATTCCGAAAAATGTTTCCGCCGTACGCTGTAACAAAAGTGATAAACCGGTAAATCCTCCCGGAATCAGATTTCCCGCCCGGACGAAAGATTTGATGTTGACAGACATCAGTAACGATGCGAAAAGTACGCAGCCTGTCGATATCAGTGGCTGCTTCCATCTTGGGGATGTTCGTACAGTTGCCGGTTGTTGATTTGTAGTTTTCATTTTGTTCTCCATTATAAAAAAATTGTAAAAAACTATTGTTGCCTTCACTTAAGGAAGTTTTAGCAGCGTGTTCTATTATAGTATAGCTCTTTTGAGATGTTTCATCAATGGGAATTCATTGGACTTTATTTGTAGATATTTTCTAACATATCAAGTATATGGCTCTCAGGCAGTTCTGTGAACTAATTCCGCAAACTTACTTTCCAGTAAGAATTTAAACCGTCTGCCAACAGGAAGCTTCAACACTATTGCTATTTTTTCATGCTCCTTTCCGAAGCTATACTACAGGAACGGAAGATACTCTGCCCCAATGTACTTTGATTTTACCATCTAACAGGCCAAATAACAAGTTGATGCCCCGGCACTGTTTTACAGACTAATATTATTATTTTACAGTTAAGCGATAATCTCTATCATACAAGCAAAAAAGTGAGCATACACCACGACAAAATAATCGGTATATGCTCGCTTATTTACTCATCATCATCTTTTGCTATTTTTTAATCACCGGAATCTCCGTATCATCTTTTGCGTCCAGGTCATCCAGGTATCTTTTCGTTTCTTTCACAATAACTGGAGAAAGGAGCAGTACGGCGATCAGGTTTGGGATTGCCATCAGGGCGTTCAGGATATCGGCGATGTCCCATACTACATCAAGGGCTACTACCGGGGCGATCACAGCTACGGCGATATATAACACACGATAAGGAATCAGTCCCTTTTTCCCTGCAAAGTATTCCACACAGCGTTCCCCATAATATGCCCATCCAAGGATCGTAGAGAATGCGAAGGAAATAATTCCAACGACAAGGATCAAAGGTCCGATGACCGGAATCTGATCGAAGGCTAGGGAGGTCAGTACACCACCATCGGTGATTTCATTGGCATTGATAGCCGGGTTTTTCATAATCGTAGAAACCAGTACCAGACCGGTCATCAGACATACGACTACAGTATCCCAGAAAGTTCCGGTGGAGGATACCAGTGCCTGGCGTACAGGGTTTCGAGTCTGTGCTGCCGCTGCGGCAATCGGTGCAGAACCCATACCGGATTCATTGGAAAATAGTCCCCGGGCAACTCCGTAACGCATCGCCAGCATGATACCGCTTCCTACCAGACCGCCGGCTGCTGCTCCCGGTTGGAATGCCAGGCGACAGATAGTTGTGATTGCAGGTATGATATAGTCATAATTAATTCCAAGAATCACGATACAGCCAAGCACATAGAAAAGTGCCATAAACGGAACCAGTCGTTCACAGACCCTTGCGATGCTTTTGATTCCACCAAAGATGACAACTGCTGTCAGAACGCCAATGATGATTCCGACAACTGCTTTATTGATATGTAGATTCTCATTGCAGACAGTAGCGATGGCGTTAACCTGCGTGGCACATCCGATACCGAAAGAAGCAAACCCGGCAAATACAGCAAAGATCAGCCCCAGCCACCGCATATGCAAACCGCGTTCCAGTGCGTACATGGCACCACCCTGCATTCGTCCATCTTCGGTTTTGACACGATATTTTACTGCAATTAGTGATTCACTGTATTTCGTCGCGATACCGAACACACCGGTAAGCCAGCACCATAAAACGGCACCAGGCCCACCTAAGGCAACGGCAGTTCCCACACCGATAATATTTCCGGTTCCGATCGTAGATGCCAGCGCAGTGGCAAGTGCTCCGAACTGACTGACTTCACCGTCTGCATCCGGTTCTTTGGATACAGAAAGCTTGATTCCTTTTGTGATTGTTTTTCTCTGGATAAACCCGGTTCGGATGGTCATGAAAAGATGAGTTCCGAGAAGTAACAGAATCATCCCCCAGCCCCAGACTCTTCCGTCCACCCAGGTTACCAGTTGACTGAACTTTTCCATATGTTTGTTCTCCCTTCTGTGGTGTAGATATGTAAATCTCATAAATATTTCGTATCTTCATAGTTGCTGAGTGTTTAAAAGATTCTGTACGTTTTCCAGGTGCTCTGATTCCTGTACAGGATATATCAGTTTATGGCATATAGCGGAATATTATGCCGGCAATAAGATAACATAGGCTTCGCGATCTTGATATGCAGGAAGATAATTTCCTGTATATCGAAAAAAGGCAGACACCCTCTCGGATGTCCGCCCTTGGACTTACATATCTCATCTATATTTTGTTTATCAGTTGATTTTTCTTATTATATCATGAAACTCTTTTGCTGCCAAGTGAAAATTTTCTACTCCAGGTTCAATACCGTACAAACCGGAGTTCCTTCCAGGTATTCTACGGTAACCGTGTCTCCCTCTTGCAATGTTACGACCTGCAGATAATCCTGAACCGGAACATCGAAGATCTCGGAATGTCCGTTTAATACCAGGTAGAAATGGGAATTGCCGTCGATAACGCTCTGCGCGATCCGCTGGATCGTTCCGGTGACAGTTTTGAAATCGCTCTCATTTCCAGCAGTAATTCCACTGGTATTCAGGAGTTTCACATAAGCGTCCTGGCAGGCGGATACGGTATCTCCGATGGCAACATTCTGATATTTCTGGATATTTACCATCGCGATTTTTTTTACCAGTCCGGCACCGTCTTTCAATGCCATAAAGTATGTTGGTTCATTGGAAATATTCAGAAGGATCGGGAAAGTTGCCTTGTACCCAAGGTTCTGAACCTGCCCTTCCGCGGATCCCATCGCCGAATACTCTTCTGCTCCGTTTACCTTATAATATCGTGTCTCTCTGGTACGTTGATTGATCAGAACAAATCCTACGTTGGACTGATCTCCGCTGACAGAAGTTACACCGGTGTATACCCATACATCGTCTTCCATCGCCATGTAATTATATCCGTCTGTAGATTTCAGACAGCCTTTCTGTCCGAAGATGCTGTTGATATAACCGTGTACCAGTGTTCCATAATAATTATACTGCTGAATCAGAAGATCTGCCGGATTGGCACGGTCTACCCATTCCGGACAGTCTTTTAACGTGTAATCCTGGCACTCTCCTGTCTGGGCATTACACAGGACAACTCTGCCGATTGTTGCACCACCAAAAAGTCCAATTGTATACTTCCGCACCGGGCAGACCCAGTAAGGAGTGCCATTATCGTCAATCTCGAAACTTAACTGATCGAAGATATAGGTTGGATAATGAAAACGCAGATGGCGATAAATATTCCGGTTCAGATATTCTGCCTCGGAATAACGGATCGGTTTGTCCAGTTTTACCAGCGAGGTATCCTGTGTCGTCATATCGATCATAATATACGCCGGGATTCCCTGTGACTGGTTGGTCAGCCATTTGATCGGGCTTGCGTAGACCAGTGGAGTCACGCGAACCGGTTTTTCCTGATAATTGATCTGCGAATACAGATCGCTGACCTCAAACTGAGAAACCATATCTACCATACTTCCCATTTTTCGGTTTCCAAGAATCATCGCACTGTCTTTGTCAAGCAACGGAATCTGACTGAAATTCACCGGCTGGATATCTTCCGAAAAATCGCGTTCCTCGATGGTCAACAGATTTCGATACTGTTTTGCGTTTACGATGGGGAAGATAAGATGCTTCCTGCTGCAAATACAAGCAGTACAGCCATCAGTACGATGCCTCCGATTTTCAGAAACTTGCTGCTTTTCACCTCACGGATGCTGGTAAACTTCTTTTTAGCTGCATAAGCTGCCAGAATCAATACGAGTACAAACAGGATAAAAATCCAGATTCCCGTAGAATGAATGTTGATCGCCGGGATTGTTACATATAATAAATCCCCGCAATGAACGATTCACCAGCAGCACTAGAAGCGCTTTGATTTTTCCTTTTTTCATATTGTTTGCTCTCCTCTTTGGAACTGTTGTTTTTTGTACTATATCAGTATACGCTGTTTTTCGCAAGTATAACCCACAAGAATTCACAAAATTCTTAAGGAAGCCGCGGTCACAGGAATTATAAAAATATCCGAAAGTAAACCAGTTGTCAAATAGTCGATTCACTTTCGGATTAAGTATCTCGATTTGCTTTACAGAGATTCACACTCCGCATTGATCGTATCTTCGGTTGCTTTCATTGCTTCCATTGTCATCGTCAGCAGTTTTTCCAGTTCCCAGCCGAGCTGATCGGCTCCGCGCTGGATGACTTCTCTGGAGCATCCTGCAGCGAATCCTTTGCTTTTGTATTTTTTCTTTAAGGATTTCAGTTCCATGTCTTTTGTACTTTTGGAAGGACGCATCAGCGCTGCCGCCCAGATCAGTCCGGTCAGTTCATCGGCTGCAAACAGTACTTTTTCCATCTCATGTTCCGGTGCTACATCAAGAGTAACACCACATCCGATCGTGATACCATATCCATGGGAGACTACACTGTGGATGATATCTTCACCAACGCCTCCCTCTCTTAAAAGTTCCGGTGCTTTCAGGCAGTGCTCTTCCGGATACTGTTCAAAATCAATATCATGCAGAAGTCCTACGATACCCCAGTATTCTGCGTCTTCAGCATATCCAAGTTCGTTAGCATACCATTTCATTACAGCTTCCACGGTAAATGCATGCTGCAGATGAAACGGATCCTGATTGTATTTTTTTAATAATGCCAGTGCATCTTCTCTTGCTATATAGTCCATATTTCTTTCTCCTGTCCGGTGTGCACTGCGCCTGAAACACACCATTTGTAATTCATAGATTTCTTAGAAATATTTTTGAAATGATTTCACGCATAAATGCATTATAACACGAAATTGCTTCAAAAACAGAAGCTTTTTCAAACAATACCTTTGTGGGTATATATATCAGGAAAAACTGTTTTTCACTTCCTGTGCAAAATGATCCGGCGTATCCATAAAGCAAAACGGTTCATACTCCGTATATGCAGATGGACGGCTGACAGTAAGCAGCTGTATTTCTTCACCGGGAAGATCCGAGAGAAGTTTCTGCTTTAATTTTGCCAGTTCTTTTCCATGCATCATTTGGATTGCCAGACTGCTCCCACCCTGATTATTTTTTGCAATCAGATAACACATCCGAAGCACCTCTCACATTCACATTCTGTTCGGATTCTTCCTCTCTCGTACTCTCTTCGCAGGATGATTCCTACATTTGCCGGATGATGTTTACTCCATACATATTTATGCAGCCAGTTGTTCATCTGACGGTCATAGTAGGTATTATATTGAATCTCGATCGGGTAATGTCGGTGGCCATACTGATAATAGATATACACACCGCGGTATCCGTCATCGTGTGTTTTCCCGTTGGACATGTCTGCAACGGAAATATTCTTTGCTTCTCTCAGACGTAAAATTTCCTCGTAATTATCGCATAATGTCCGAAAACCGAGGATATCGTTAAATACTCGCTCTACCCGGCTTTCCCCGGATGCCCGTTGATATTTCCGCAGGATCGCCTGAAGACTTTTGATGCGGTAATCAATCGGAAGTCCGGATAAAATATCACTGGAATCATACCAGACGACGATATTTTTCAGTTCTTCTGTAAGAAACGCTTCATCCAGACAGCTGATTGCCTGAGCCAGGTTCTCTTCCAGTCTGGTTCGAAAGGACAACTTTCGCAGCAGGGCAAAAGACAGTCCGTCTTTCTTCAAAATATCTTCTACCATTGCTACTGCCCCCTGATTAATCTTCCAGAGTAACTTTCACTTTTTTACCCATAGCTCCGGCAATCTTTACCAGGAATTCCAGACTGGGGTTGTAATTTCCGCTCTCAAAACGGGTGATGTTCGGCTGAGAGATACCGGCACGTTTTCCAAGTTCACTCTGCGTCAGTCCCAGTTCTTTGCGGTACTGTTTGTAAATGTCGACGGTTCGCTGAATCGTCACTTTCTGCTGAGTTTCCAAAAGAATTTTTTCTCCGTTTTCCATAATGATATAATCCATTTTTTCACTTTCCTTTCATGTTTTTATCAATACCGTATGTGATATCCATATGATAACCTATACGGTATGAAATGTCAATAGTAATACGATACAAAATAAAAAAAGTACAGAAATCCCGGAAAAATATTTTCCAGGATTCCGTACAGTTCTTAATCGTAGAAATATTTGCTATTTTACATAAAGCATTTTTTCAGCATCTTCTGCATCGGCAAATGGTCCGGGCACAGGTGCCACACCGCGGTGATTTCCGAAATAATCTTCGTCAAACCGGATCGGTGTTCCGTCTGCATTTTCGAACGGCTGTTCCGGTTCGAAGGCATTTCCAAGCACTTCAGTGTTGATCATTCTTCCGGTAAAGCCTTTCAGGAATTCATAGATATTGGTTTCCAGATGATATCCGTCTTCTTTTTCCACCAGTTCAACCTTCACATCCTCCCTGTTCTCTGCTGCGGTCAGACCATTTCTTTCCTTTTTCCATGCTTTTGCTCCTCCGAGATACACATTGCCCTCGCTCCATACCGGCAGATGACCAAAGTGTACCGGTTCCAGTTTTACCATATCCACCGGTTTTGTAAAGTCAAACTGTGAGATCCATTCCTCATATGTCGGATACTCGTCGAATGTCCAGGTACCAGCCAGACGATTTTCCGTGTCATATCCATCATCGGAATCGTGAGGGGTAATCACATCTTCTTTCGGCCATTTCTGTACAAAAAATATTGTTATAGAAACGGTCATCCCCGTGAAGAATCGTCATGAATCCCATCACCTCTGTACGGTGCGGAATATGATACGGTGTATATCTCCAGCCGGTTCCTTCACCAACACAGGTCAGAGAACCACAGATCAGGTTATGTACCATTGCTACACCCTGTGTTGCGAAACGAAGGGCAGCATCAGACAGAAGAATATTGTTGTCGATCAGTGTCGGTCCATGTCCCACTTCCACAAACAGATCCTGAGACATCATACCGCCCTTCAGATTTTTTGCAAAGGACGGACACTGGTTGTCATGAAGCAGATTCTGCGTGATCCGTGTTCCCTGTGCTTCCCAGTCACACCAGATACCCATGGTACAGTGATGAATATGATTACGCTGATACAGAACATCAATCGCTGCATGCATCTTGATACCTGCAATCTCTGCACCGCCCTGTTCCATCATGTTGTTGATGTGATGAATATGGTTGTCTTCGATCACACTGAACACACCGCCCATACGACCGATAATACCGCCCTGTTCACAGTGATGAATATTATTTCTGCGGATAATATGACTTCCTACCTTTTCTTTCAGCCAGCCATGATACTGTCCGCGGCATACGGCATCACGTTCCATCTGTGTCGGACTCTTGACATACTTATATGTAAAATAATGATCGTTATCCGGATCCAGATATTTACCTACGGAGATACCTGCGCATTTGCTGTTGGAGATATCGCAGTCCTCGATGATCCATCCCTTGCTCCAGTGTGGACCGATCATACCGTCCTGAAATGCTGCCGGCGGTGCCCAGGTGGTTGCGGCTTTGCAGATGGTAAAGCCGCTGACAGTAATATAACTTACTCCTGTTTTGGAAGGGAAAAAGCATTCACGACGCACATTGATTTCCACATTTTCCGCGTTCGGATCTTTTCCCTGGAAATTGGCGTAAATGATTGTTTCATCCGTCTTGGAATCCTGTTCGGCATACCATTTGTAGACAGATTCTTCCGGAACCCAGCTGCATGGATACACTTCTCCGCGAAGACACTCATCCAAAGTTACTGCCTCATACATAGCGCGACCGTTCAGATATACGCAGCCGGTATGTTTGTCTGCCTTTGCAAAATACCAGTCACCATATACTGCAGTCGTATATGGGTTATAAGAACCGAACACACTATTTGCCACACGACATACCCAGGTGTTGTCCTGATACGGTGTCCAGGTTTTAATCTCCTCCGCACCGGTAATCACAGCACCCAGTGGCTTTACACTGCGATAGGTGATCCGGGCATCTTCACGTCCGGCATAGATTGGATCTACATATTCACGGTAAGTTCCCGGGAACACTAAAACCTCATCACCCGGTTGTGCGATCTTTGCAGCATCATTGATTTTTCGAAAAGGAGTTTGTTCGGTTCCGTTTCCGTTACGTACAGCATTCACATCTACATAGATTCTCATGTTCATAACCTCCATTGTACTTCATCTTTTATAAAAATCAGTTATTATGCATATTTCTCAATTGTGTTTTGAGAAATATGGCCATTTATGGTTATTATACTATAGACTCTGATCTGATAAAAGATAAATCTGACAGTTTCAGAGAATTAGTTTTCCGTACATGAATTCAAAACGGCTGGGAAAGAAATTACACCGGAAGATTGCGGTATTGCTCGATGTTTCTCTCCTGATTTTCATCGTAAATGAAATAATAATCGATTTGACCGGTTCCCTGGGTATAAATATATTGTCCATAGGTTCTCACGTTACAGAATAATACGGTACTTCCCGCCGCAACACCGATGGCATATCCCTTATTGGACAGTACCAGTGGCATCCGAAGTTTTTTCTGTCCAAAAGAGATATACCGTGCTTTCGTGCTCAGATCCATAAAATCATCTGCAAGAACACCTTTGGATTTCAGGCGCTCATTTTTTACCCAGGCAAAAAAAGTTTCCGGCTCTGAACTGTCCAGAAGCAATCGAGGTTCCGAAGGATTTTCCGTAAGCAGTTTTTTACTGTCTCTGCTTAAAAACTGCACAGCACCATTTGCTTTTTCCACCCGAATCAGGATACGATCAGTCAGAAGCTGTACTTCAGAACGGGACTCTTTTGCGCCCCATGTTACTGCGGTATCTGCCTGTGCTTTCCAGTTCGTATCCTGGATCGTGCCGGTGACACCTTTAACAAAGCTGATACGGATCGTCGACGGTGTGATCGGTGTCAGCCGAAGAAGTCCGGCTGCACTGGCGATCTCCAGATACTGCTTTGTCTTTTTCACCCATTTTACAGAAAAATTCCCTCTGGAATGTCCTTTGACCTGAAGATGACTCTCCGGTGGGAAGGTTCCATACGTATACGGGGATGGATTCACCAGTCCGTCGATGGCGGAAGATTTTAATTTCTTATCCGTTGATTTCTTTAACAGATTTCTGTTTTTGGGAATCAGTGCCTGATGTACTTCAAACGGTTTTTGAATTAGCACCGGTGTCTCTGTTCCGGCAATTTCCTGTTCCTTTTTCAACTGGATCTTTCGAGGACCCAGATAACCTCTTGCCTGCCGTTCCCTGTCGCCCTCTTCTCTACGCTGCTGTTCGATCTCTTTCTGTGTGTGTACCGGTTTTGCGTATTCTTTCGCTTTTTGCAGACTTTCGGTCTGAAATTCCTGCATATGTTTTTCTTTCGGCACTTCGGTTCCTATAATGTCCGTAAGAGAATCCTGATACAGTACGGTCAGTTCATGGAGCGCACGGGTAGCGGCAACATACAACAGTTTGATATGCCCGTTATCCTGTGGATATTGTTCTTTTGTCGGATTCCACAGAAGTACCGCGTCAAATTCCAGCCCCTTGGTATACACCACCGGGAGAACCATGATTCCCTCTCCGAACTGACTGCGTTCCGGTGTGTAACTCATCAGATTCGGAGTATCCTGTAACAGATCCGACACCTCTTTGGCTTCCGTCTCATCGCGGCAGATTACAGCGATCGTTTCATATCCGTTTTTTTGCCATTCCTGAATCTGGTTTGTTGCTGCATCTTTCATAGCAACTGTATCTGCACTGGCTTGCACCTTCACCTGCTTTCCGTGGCGAATGATCGGTTCCACCGGATATATCGGAAAATCTCCATGCCGAAGGATCTCCGTGGCAAATTCTGAGATTTCCACCGTGTTTCGATAGCTTTTTCGAAGCAGTCCGAATGCATCGTATGTTCCCCG
>ENA-OPYX01000586-OPYX01000586.1-human-gut-metagenome-genome-assembly--contig:-NODE-586-length-21101-cov-3.341709_pt1 | contig 21101 bp, 27 predicted proteins | sample MGYA00242639_ERZ504486 | MGnify/ENA primary metagenome ERZ504486 (study PRJEB26092, sample SAMD00036296) | human gut metagenome | host: Homo sapiens | study: EMG produced TPA metagenomics assembly of... | reverse complement strand
CACATATTTTAAGGATACAGGATTTCTGCCGGCATCCCTATCCCAGATGACGGCGAGTGTACTCTGGGTGATGATTTTAGCAGGACGTCTGACGACAGCCTGGCTGTCCACCAGAATGCAAAAAGAAAAACTGCTGCCGATCATGGGCGTAGGACTTGTATGCTTTTTCTTTTTACTGTTATTCAGCCGCAGTACCGTATGGATCGTGATCGGTATTATGGGTTTCGGTTACAGCATGGCGGGAATTTATCCGACGACGGTTTCCTTTGCAGGAAATCTCATTGAAAAATATCCGATCGCGTGGAGTTTTATTTTAACAATTGCAAGTATCGGTTCGATCGTAATGCCGTCGATCATTGGGAAGATCGCAGAGACAGCAGGTATCTTTTATGGAATGGGATCGATCGTGGTCGTTGTGTTTATCGATATGGTCTGTATTTTAGCGCTGGTGCGTTATCTGAAAAAACAAAATCAATAATATTATACGAGGGGGATTTCATATGAAAACGAAAAAAAATCAGATCTGGAACTTTAACAATGAAATTGATGCAGAAGTTTGCGGCGAGGGCGTGAAGCGCAAAATATTAGCGTACGCCGATGAGATGATGTGTGTGGAGAATCATTTTGAAAAAGGTGCCATCGGTGCACTGCATCATCACCCGCACACTCAGATCACCTATGTGGTGTCTGGTCAGTTTGAATTTACAATCAACGGAGAAAAGAAGATCGTAAATCCTGGTGATGCCCTGTTAAAGAGAGATTCCATCGAGCACGGCTGTGTCTGCCTGAAAGAGGGAATCCTCTTAGATATTTTTACACCGATGCGGGAAGAATTTGTGCAGGATCAGGATTGACAATCCGCGCACAAAATGCTAAAGTACGGTTAATGCGAGGAAGTGAAATAGTAATCATGGAAAGTGTCCAGAGAGAGGACGGCAGGTGCGAGTCTTTCACGGAACATGATGAACCGGTCATGGAGCTGCATACCGAATGGAAACATCAGGCTATGCCGGGTTCTCCCGTTACAGAGATAAGGTATCAATGAAAATTTGTACCGGAGTGCAGGAACATCCTGAAATTAGGTGGTACCGCGGATTAAGATAATTCGTCCTAAGCTGTATTTAGTTGCAGCTTGGGACTTTTTTAATGTACAGGATTCGGATATCAAAAGATGAAAAACACATCTTTTGATATCATCATCTTCCATTTATGCAAACAAAAAGGAGGCAGACAATGAAATTAGAAAAATTAATCGGAGAACGTTTTCGTGAGAGACCGGCAGACTGCGTGATCGACAGCCATGCCCTGATGGTAAAAGGCGGCTACATGAAATACATGGCAAACGGCATTTACTCTTCCTACCTTCCACTCAAACGGATCACACACAAAATCGAGCAGATCCTGCGTGAGGAGATGGATAAATTAGACGGACAGGAAGTATCATTTCCAGTTGTGATGCCGGCATCCCTTTGGGAAGAATCCGGCCGTTATGAGAGCGTGGGAGAAGAATTATTACGTTTTACTGACCGGAACAATGCAAAGATGGTGCTTGGAATGACACATGAGGAGGCTGCCGTACATTTAGTGCGCGAATACGCCAAAAGTTACAACAAATACCCATTTATGATCTACCAGATCCAGACAAAATTCCGGGATGAGGCAAGACCGAGAGCCGGATTGATCCGCGTGCGCGAGTTTACAATGAAAGATGCGTATTCCTTCCACACCAGTCAGGAAGATTTAAACCAGTACTACGAAAAATGCCACAAAGCATACGAGCGTATTTTTGAGAGAGCAGGCATCCCGGAGGTCGTATCGGTGGCTTCAGATTCCGGTATGATGGGTGGAAGCCTTTCCCATGAGTTCATGCTTCTTACCCCGGTCGGTGAGGATTCTATCGTGCTGTGTAATGAATGTGATTTCCGCGCAAATATGGAAGCGGCAGAAAATATCTCTGATATAGCAAGAGATGCAGTGTCCGCAGAACTTGAAAAAGTGCATACGCCGGACATTCATACGATCGAGGATATCTGTAAATTTTTCGGGGATGAAACCTGCAATTCCTGTAAGGCAGTTGTATACCAGAAAAATTTGGATGACACCTATGTGGTCGTATTTATCCGCGGCGATCTTGAAATTAATGAGACAAAACTGGTCAACTATTTGAAAGATGAGATACATCCAGCCATCATCACCGAAGAGTGCGGATTAAACGCAGGTTATATCGGACCGGTCGGACTGAAAATAAATGGAGATGCCATCGTTTTATATGACAGATCATTAGAAAACAGAAATAACCTTTCCTGTGGTGCAAATGAGGACGAGTACCATTATAAGGGACTTGATATGCAAAGAGATGTGCCGGATGCAGAATATCATGATTTTGCAAAGGCATATGAGGGCGGTATCTGCCCGAAATGCGGAAAAAAGACGATCCGTATTTCCAGAGGAATCGAGGTCGGAAACATCTTCCAGCTTGGAGATAAATATACGAAAGCCATGAAGATGACTTATGTGGATCAGAACGGAGAGAGCAAAACACCAATCATGGGCTGTTATGGCATTGGTGTCGGCAGACTTGCCGCCGCTGTCTGCGAGGCACATCATGATGAGTACGGACCGATCTGGCCAAAATCGATCGCGCCGTGGCAGGTTCATCTTTGTGCGGTAAGAGCGGACAATGAGGAAGTCAGAAAGTTTGCGGATGATCTGTATGAGAAATTGCAGGAGATGGGGATCGAGGTTATTTATGATGACAGAACCGTGAGTGCCGGTGTCATGTTCTCCGATGCCGACTTGCTCGGTATCCCGCTCCGTGTTATTGTGAGCCCGAGAAATATGAAACAGGGAGTCGTCGAGGTGGCTTCCCGTGACAAGACGCTTCAGACACAGGTAAAAATGGAGGAAGCGGCAGAGCAGGTGAAGAAGTATCTGTGATAAGGTGATATTATTCTGGATAGGAACCCCAATGATTGAGAAAGAGAAAAAGTGGTTTATGAGCCTGATAAGAGGTATACTATTGTTAGTGATGCAGGCTAATTCATGACAATAGAATGTTTGCGGAGCGTGCATTCTATTGTTTATACTGTAGATTGAATAGGAGTGACAGAATGGTAAAAGGTACAATGTTTTCCGGTGAATCAAAAAATATAGAGTCTAAAGTTTCATTACCAGACAAAAGTGAAAAGTACGTGAAAACAATCGTAGCTTTTGCTAATACGCAGGGCGGCAAGCTGATTGTCGGTGTAGATGATAAAAACCATCAGGTTATTGGTGTGGAAAATGATATATTATTTCAGACCATGGATGCGATAGCAACTGCAGTTTCAGATTCATGTATGCCACAGATCATTCCAGATATTGAACCACAGACAGTGGAAGGAAAGACGATTATTATAGTATCTGTCGAGGCTGGAAAAAATCGACCATATTATCTGAAATCAAAGGGAAAAGAAAATGGTACCTATATACGTGTAGCAGGGACATCCAGACAGGCATTTCCAGAAAGATAAAGAACTGGAAATGGAGGGTGCTAGAATTTCATGGGATGAACTTACATGTGTGGGATATACAGTTACTGAAGAAGCGACAGAAAAACTTTGTCAGGATATCGAAGTTTTTCGGAAAAAAGCGGGAATGTCAGAATATTCTGTTAAGAAGGAGTAGCTTATTAATTGGAAGATTCTCAAGCAGAGTGAGGGACAATTATTGGCGACAAATGCCTATGCGTTGCTGACATCCGGGTATTTTCCGTTTTCTAAAACACAATGTGCTGTATTTAAGGGGACGGGTCCAGCAGTATTTTTAGATAAGCGGGAGTTTACAGGTCCTATATATACACAGATATAGGAAACGGTAGATTTTGTATTGAGAAATATAAGGCTTGGAGCAACGATTGAGGGATTAGTGAGAAAAGAAAAATATGAGCTTCCACCAGAAGCAATCCGGGAAATGATTATTAATGCCCATTGCCACCGAAATATTTTAGATGAATCTTGTATTCAGGTTGCGATTTATGATGATCGTTTGGAAGTAACATCTCCGGGAGGTTTATATAATGGACTGACTTATGAAGAAGTTATGAATGGTCATTCAAAAATCAGAAACAAAGGAATTGCTAACATATTCAGCCAGATGGGGCTTATAGAGGCATGGGGCAGTGGAATTAAAAGAATTCTAAATGCAGCAGAAAAGTATGGACTTCCAAAGCCGAGAATTCAGGAATTTGATAATATGTTTCGTGTAGAACTTTTCAGAAAGAATTCTTTGACAAAGCGAGAAAGAATTGATTTCATAGATGAATTAGAATTGGGACGGAGAAGAGACGGAGAAAGTTCGGAGAAGGGACGGAGAAGAATCGCCATATTGAACTGAACGATACGCAGAAGAGAATTCTTAACTTTCTTTCTGATGATCCTAATTTGTCCGCAGTAAGATTAGCAGAGCAATTAGGAATCAGTAGTCGAAATGTAGAAAAGAATATAAAAAAACTAAAAGAATACGGTATTCTTATTCGACATGGCTCGCCAAAGAATGGATACTGGGAGATTGTTGTTGAAAATTAAAAAAGAAATTTATGGAGAAAATCATGGAAATAAAAAGCATACTGATCAAAGACACCACAAGAGAAGAAAGAATCCGCATAGTACAGGAAGGCTTGAACCAGTGCGGGGGAGCCTGCGATTTCTGCAATGGCTGTGACAATTTAGGCGGCGGTTCTGTTGATGCATTTTACGAGCCATACATCAATGGCGAGAAGGAACTGCGCGAGATCAATGAAGAATACAGAAGCAACTCCGGTCTGGTAAAGTAGGTGCAGTATGAGACCGCCAGAGATAGCATCTTCCACAGAAGAGGAAAGAAGACAGTATATCAAAGATACCTTTCCGTGTATCGCAGACTGCGATATGTGTGGACTTTGCACCGTATTTAAGGGCAAAGATCCGGAACGTGCACATGCAGATTATATCAGCGGAAAACGAAGTTATCTGGAGGTGTCTGCGGATTACAGGTAAATAGCTGCTGAAAGAATAAAGAAATGATTTAAGAACCATACACTTTTTTGCTTAAACAAAATGGCAGAAATGACGATATTAACAAAAGAAACAATGATGTTAAGATTTATTTGTAATACCGGGGGTAAAAATGAGTTATACGATCAATTTTTCAAAACAAATGTCTGGGATTTTACATCCGAATCCGAATATGTTAAAGAGCACGAAAGAAAAAATGGAGAGACAGTCAGAGCGGGACAGTAAAGTTGCATTTTTTGAGGCACAGAAAGAAAATCTGAAAAATATGAAAACCGAAACGGTGGAGGATATTGCCAAAAAACTGGAAATGTTCCATACCTATGAGGATGAGATCGCTGCGGCAAAGCAGGAGTATAACAGTTCGCAGATGTTTCATATCATGGATGAGGCGGAGGAAGAGGCTGAGAAAAGAGCCAAAGAGGCAGAGAAGAATAAGCCAAAGACCGAGGAAGAAAGAAAAGAAGAAGCTGTGGATGAGGCGCTTGGAACAGACGATGACAAGGGAATGCTTGCTGAAAATATGGAGAAGCTGTCAGAGATCACAGATCAGATGACAGAAGAAATGACCGGTGACCTGACGGAAAACATCGAAGCACTGCCAACGGAGAAAGCACCAGAAGAAACTGCAGAGAAAGAATTATCAGGACAGAAATTATCAACGAAGGAACTGTCAACCGAGGAAAAATTACAGCAGGATGCCATAGAGAAAAAAGCATATCACCCGTTTGACATGCGCGCATAAGAATCCGTAAAGGACTGGGGGAAATGGTTAAAGCAGCCGATAAATAAAGTAACCACTCGGTCCTTTCAGGGGAGTGGAGCAGTCCCGACTGACAGACGGACTGCAGAAAGGAGAAAAATGACAGTTAACGGGGTAGGAAGTTATGGAACATTTGCTGTATCCGGCAGTTCCGGGAGAAACGTAAAGTCCGGACAATCGGTTCGTTTTAATTTTCAGGCTGCAGGCGAGAAGGCTGATAATCTGCTTGCCGGAATGAAAGAACTAGATACCGGAAAAAGAAGTTCTGACAGGAGTATATTGGAGGACAGCGGTTGCTTTGACAGCAGTTATTGGTCCGAAAATATGAAGAAAGCGGCAGAAACGGCAGATTCAGAGCAATCTGTCACAGATTTACGGGAAGAATATGCCAGGCTTTTAAAAGAAAAATCTGAGGAGATCTTTACAAAAATCAAAAATGGTGAAACGGAAAATTCCTATCAGATCGGGTCACAGTCCTTTACAGAGAAAGAGTGGGATGAATTTCTCAGCAAATTCGATTCCTTAGAAGATGCGATCCGGAAACTGATGGAGGAAGAACAGGAAAAAAGAGCGGCAGAAGAGCTGGGAAAGGAGAAGGAAACATCTGTGGAAGAAGCATCCATGGAAAAAGTATCCATGGAAAAAGGGTTCCAGACGGAAGGTGATCTGCTCACGGCAGATTCCACATCCTGTACATATCCTGCCGATCAGCCGGATAAAGAGGATATCCGCTATATCACCTGGTATACCGAGGAGGGTATTTTCTGCCGGAAAGCGGGACAGACAGAAGGCTATGAGTGGTCTATTTCTTTTGAGAACAGGGAACAGTATGAAAAGGTCATGTCATTGATCGGTCAGCTTCCGTCCGACTGGAATCTGCGTTTCGAGGCGCATGAAAATTTCTGGAGAGATTTTTTAGATGATAAGATCGACGTGGATGATTTTATGGATTTTATGCGCAGCATCAATCAGGGTGAAAAGATATTCTGCCGGTATCCGGGAGGTACTTTGTATACCGCCGATGAGATCGATTCACTGATGTTTGAACAGTATTTAAAGGAAAACCATATGACACTGGAAGATTACCACGCCAGCCAGGAAGCCTTTCGGGCAAAGCATGGATATCCGGGATATTATTAAAAAGATTCGGGGGTCAAAAAATTGAAAACCACCTTTTGCCTCCCGAATCTTAAAAATTATTAGCAGGTGCCGTCTGTAACACAAAAAAATTGTGTACAGGCGGCACTTTGTGTTATACTCTGAATACGAAAGATGTATCTGAGTTTTTAGAATGTCAAATCACACAAAGTATCGCTTTGTTTTGTTCGAATATCTGAAAATAAAAAGAACAGATTATAGAAAGTGAGATATGAAGAAATGCAGTACCACGGAGGAGACATATACAGTAATCGAGAAAAAAGGACAATCAATAAATATAGAAAGGGAAAGTGATATGCAAGAAAATATAAATTTTATTGTGGCAATAGTTACGTCTCTTATTACAATGTGCACATTAATATATAATACTTTTTTTAAGGGTGGTTTTAAACGGGAAAAACAATATTATAATAAGATATTGATTCCATTTATTGAAGCGTTAAAAGCTGGAAATGAAAATGCGTTACAAGAGATAAAAGATCAGATAAACCATACCGATGAATGTGTTCCAAAATATGTTATACATTTGATAAATACATCTCAAATCCAAACGGATAATACGATAACAGATAAAAAGTTATTAAAAGTATTTATATATGATTACTTGGATATTTATCCTAATGATGATAACAGGATGGATCAATTACCATGTATAATTCTTAAAATTTTTACATATTTTAAATTTTTTCTAGCATTTTTGTTCCTTATGGTAGGTAATATGTATTTGTTTATAATCATAAATAGTTTTTTGCAATATGGAATGGATAATGGATTTATTTCATCTTTTACATCAAATATTAGAAGAATAGATTGTTTTGAAATATTAAGGGCTGTAATTTGCTATGGATTATATGTGGCTGTTAATTTTTTGGGCGAAAAATTCTAATATAGATAGATATACAACTCGAAAGAAGAAAATTGAAAAAATGATTTGCAGGAAAGTTAAGGCTTATGATAAAAGAAATGACAAGTATGTATATTAAAAAACAAATAAGAAAGAAAGCAACGCGCTAGGACAGTTATGAATCAAGCAGTTTGTAGCTGGCTGTTTGCTTTTTAGATTTAATTTCCAAAAGTGAGAAAAGTTATGAAATATTTATTCAAAACATTCGTTACCCAGCATGTTATAATTGATGTAGTTGAATATGAAGGCTACAGAAAGGTTACTCACCGTGAGGAGATTTTATATTTATAATGAGGAGAAAAGGATTATGATTAAATTAGAGAAAAAGAAAAGTTGCATTATATGGATTCTTATGACAGTGATATGCACATTTTTTGTTTGTATGATCGGAAATGTAAGCGTAGAAGCAAAAACTGTAACAAAGGATATTACAATAGGGAAAGGAAAAACATATGCCATTGAGCAGACTTTAGCGGAAAGGCAACATTTAAGACTAGCAACAAAAAGATTGCTGTAATAAAGAATGGAAAAATCATAGGAAAATCGATTGGAAAAGCTAAAATTACGATAAAGGACAAAGGAAATACATATATATATAAAATTACTGTTGCGAAAGCATACTTAAACCAAAATGAAATTATAGTTAATGTTGGAAAAACTGTAAATCTTAAAATAAAAGGCATGAAAGGGAAAGTAAAATGGAGTTCCTTGAATAAAAAGGTAGCGACTGTAAAAAATGGTAAAGTTACTGGAAAGAAAACAGGTAAAACGGTTATTCAGGCAAAAATAAATGGTACTATCTTGAAATGTAATGTTAAAGTGGAAAAACCGGAGCTCAGCAAGAAGAAAGTCACTATCGAGAGTGGAAAATCGTATATATTGAAAGTAAAAGGTACAAGCAGGAAAGTGGTTTGGACGTCTTCGAATAGAAATGTTGTTACAGTAAAAAACGGTAAGATTACTGGAAAGAAACAGGGAAATACGACAGTCATTGCAAAAGTAAACGGATCTGTATTAAAATGTAACATAAGGGTTACAGCTGCAAAGAAGCCGCATAAAGATGATGCACAAAATACTGAGAGTACAGAAGATAAAAAGCCTGATAATAATGACAGCATTGAGACAAAAACACCAAAATTAAGCACTACATCTATTACTTGGAAATTTGGTGATGGGGATGATGGAACGTATTTAACATTGAATAATGCAGATTGTGATGATGTTATATGGAATACGTCAGATGAAAAAATAGTGCGTATATATCCTGAAGGAAATAGTGCTGTAATATATAATAATTTAAAAGGTGGAAAAGCTATTGTAACAGCAACTTATAAAGGAAAGACATATTCTTGCAATGTAGTAAGTTATAGCTTGTATAAAACCAATATTTCACGCGAAGAAGGAACGGGATTTGATTATGATGAATCAGCGAAAAATATGGATGAACTCGTAAATACGGAAAACTTTTTAGGAGTTTCTTTGGATTGGACGTGGAATAGAACTGATTTGGTTCAGAAAAAGACTACACCAGATGGATCATACACACATTATATTGTGGAGGATAGCGGAACAACGGAAGTTACAGGAATTTCCAAGGATGGCTTCACGAAAGCTGTGATAACAATTAATAGTTATGGAAAATACATTGATAAAAAGGGTACTTATGATGAGAAGCTTACAAATGAGGTCTTTGAATTGTTGAAAACAGAGGAAACCAGGAATACAGACAAAAATTCATCGTTTTATTCTATGCCGAACGACCAGTTAGAATTTTTACTTTTTACAGCAGATAAATGGTATAAAGGAGAGATATCAGATAGAAAAAGAGTAAATTTGTTTCGCTATACGCCATTTGAAAATGCAATGTGTTCGTATTCGCCATATGGAGAAAGAGAATATATTGGGGGGAGCCAATAGTAAGGTTATAGAAATAAGTGGTAAAAATACGGCAAAAGAAGTGGTTGAAGAAATAAATAATTCGATGGGAGACAAAAATTGGTCAAGACCATTATTATTTATTAAAATACATAAAGATAAAGAAAAAATATATGTGTATTTGGTGCAAGGTTAAAACATCTGTAGTGTTGGAAATACATAATAAAATAGAAATGAAGAGAACTGTAAAATATAAACTTGGTAAAGGTTTCGCTCTTAATATAAGGGTGAAGCCTTTTTATATTGTAAAGGTTTCAAGTTCTGTTTCAAGATCATTAATTCGCTTTAATAGATAAAGTCTTACCTTTTCATCTGGCGTGTGATCAGCTTCATATTTTAACTTATTTATAGTATTCTGTTTATTCGCCCATTCTTTTAGAAAGTTTTGTAAATCAGGAGAATTAAAAGAATAGATTACAAAGTGCCGTCTGTAACACAAAAAATTGTGTACAGATGGCACTTTGTGTTATACTCTGAATACGAAAGATATATCTATATTTTTGGAACGACAAATCACACAAAGCGTGGTTTCGTTTTGTTTCAATGTCCGAAAATAAAAGAACAGACTACAGAAAGAGAGAAATAAAGGAATGCAGTACCACGGAGGAGATATATACCGCAATCAGATAAGACTGGATTTTTCGGTGAACACCAATCCGCTTGGAATGCCGGACTCGGTAAGGGAAGCACTTCATCAGGCGGTGGAGGAGGCGGAACATTACCCGGATATCCATGCACAGGAACTTGCAAATGCAGTTGCAGAACAGCTGCGGATATCAGAGAAAAAGCTTGTGTTTGGAAATGGTGCGTCAGAATTGTTCCATGCCGTTTTACACGCAGTAAAACCATCGAAAATACTGATCCCGGTGCCGTCCTTTTTAGGATATGAAGAGGCGGCAAAGGCGCTGGACTGTGAAGTTATTTTTTATGAGATGAAAAAAGAGGAAAAATTCTGCCTGACCGAACGGATCCTTGATGCACTAGATGAGAGCATTTCTCTGGTGTTTCTGGCAAATCCAAATAACCCGGTCGGAAATCTGGTTGAGCCGGAACTGATATTTAAAATTGCAGAAAAATGCAGACAATGTGACATTACACTGGTGCTGGATGAGTGTTTTATGGAACTGACCGGAAAAGAACAGAAATATTCCTTTTTAAGTTATTTAGAAGAATTTCCGAATGTGGTCGTGGTGCGTGCATTTACCAAATTATATGCGATTCCGGGGGTGCGGCTTGGGTATCTGGTCTGTGAACAGACTCTGGCGGAAAAGATCAGATTGCAGCTGCCGGAGTGGAATCTTTCGGTATTCGCCCAGAGGGCAGGAGTCGCTGCAATCAAAGAGCAGGGATATGTTGCACGCACTGTGACCTGTATACAGACGCAAAGGCTGTTTTTGCGTGAAGAATTAAAGGCGGCAGGATGCATTGTGTATGATTCCGATGCAGATTATCTGTTGTTTTACAGTGAAAAAAAGCTGGATGAACTTTTTTTACAGCGTGGTATTTTGATTCGTGACTGTAGTAATTTCCGGGGACTCCAGAGCGGTTATTACCGGATCGCGGTAAAATCGGAAGAACAGAACCGGATATTTGCAGAGGTGTTGAGAGAGATCCATGGAAATGCGCAGGCAGTAGAATTTGTGCTGCCGGGAGAGATCGAGGGGCGCAGTTTTGCAATTATTACAAAAGAACTGGAAGAACGCGGTATTGTGATCCCGAAAGAGCAGGAGCCGGTGACAAAAAGAGTGATCCACACGAGTGCGGATTTCGGATATGCAGATACACTTACTTTTTCGGAGAATGCAGTGGAGATTGCAAAACACCTGATCCGCACAGGAGCGGATATCGTGACAGACACAAATATGGCGCTCTCCGGTGTCAACAAAAAAGTGCTTGAGGCACATGGTGGAATGGCGCGTTGTTTTATGGCGGACGAGGAGGTTGCAGGAGAGGCAAAAGAACGCAAGGTGACAGGGCGGTCGTTTCCATGGAACATGCAGCAAAACTGGACAAGCCGGTCATATTTGCCATCGGCAACGCACCAACGGCACTGATCCGTTTGTATGAGCTGATTTGTGATGGAATTTACCGTCCTGCATTTATCATCGGAGTTCCGGTCGGATTCGTCAATGTGGAGGTGGCAAAGGAAATGATCCTGCACACAGATGTGCCATGTATCGTGAACCGGGGAAGAAAAGGAGGCAGCAATGTGGCTGCTGCGATCTGTAATGCACTTTTGTATGAAGTGCGGCGGGAGGATGCAGCGAAAAAGGTGGATTGATATTTACAAATGGAAATGGAGATACCTATGCGTTACGGATTTACGACCGGAAGCTGTGCGGCAGCGGCGGCAAAAGCGGCGGCATATATGCTGATCACCGGAAAAATAAAAAATGAGATAGAGATCGAGACGCCAAAAGGGATTCGGTATCATGCTGAAATCACAGATATCCGGCGAAGTGAAACTGCAGTGAGCTGTGCCGTGATTAAAGATGGCGGAGATGATCCTGACATTACGACGGGCGCACATATCGTGGCAGCGGTTTCAAGGATTGACGGCGGCATACAGCAAAAAGAACCGTCCGTGCATCGGCAAAAGAGTACGATGGATGGTAACATGCAGCAAAAAGGGCAGTCCGCGCATTTACAGAGAATCGTAATCGACGGGGGATATGGTGTCGGACGTGTTACAAAACCGGGATTAGACCAGCCGGTCGGAAATGCAGCCATCAATCATGTGCCGCGTGAGATGATCGAAAAAGAGGTGCGGGAAGTCTGTGCGCTCACGGATGAAACGGCAGATCTTCTGGTGGAAATTTCCGTGCCGGAGGGGGAGACGCTTGCGGCACAGACGTTTAATCCGAGACTTGGCATCACAGGCGGAATCTCCATCCTTGGGACGAGCGGTATTGTGGAGCCGATGAGCAGCAGGGCACTGCTTGAAACAATCCGGGTAGAGTTAAATCAGAAGCGTGCCATGGGGTATTCCATTGTGGCAGTCTCACCGGGAAATTACGGACTGGATTATATGAAACGGACTTATGGTTATGATCTCGATAAGAGTGTAAAATGCAGTAATTTTATCGGAGATACGATCGATATGGCGGTGGAAAATGGATTTGAAGCCATGCTTCTGACCGGTCATATCGGCAAGCTGATAAAAGTCGCCGGCGGCATCATGAACACACACTCGCGGGAAGGAGACTGCCGGATGGAACTGATCACGTCATCTGCTCTGTCAGCGGGTGCCGATGCAGATACGGCACGTCAGATCCTTTCCTGCGTGACAACGGAAGAGGCGGTTAATGTGTTGAAAAAAGCCGGATTGTGCGAAAAGACGATGGAACTGATCATGCAAAAGATAATGTTTTACCTGAATAAAAGAGCCGCAGGGAAAATTGCGGTCGCGTGTATTTTGTATTCCAACGAGCACGGAGGACTTGGAGAGAGTGCAGGGGCGGCAGAGCTGCTTGCGAGACTGAAGGAGGAGAAAAGATGATTTATTTTGCAGGTGCCGGCTGCGGGGCGGCGGATCTGATCACGGTGCGTGGAATGAAACTGTTAGAAAAGGCGGATGTGGTGATCTATGCAGGATCACTGGTAAATCCGGAGCTGCTTTCCTATACCAAAGAGGCATGTGAGATATATAATAGTGCCACGATGACGTTAGAGGAAGTGATCGAAGTGATGAGAAAGGCAGAGTCGGAGAGCAAGATGGTAGTGCGCCTGCATACCGGGGAGCCAAGTCTTTACGGCGCAGTCAGGGAGCAGATGGACTGTCTCGATGAACTTGGAATTTCTTATGAGAGCTGTCCGGGAGTTTCCGCCTGCTTTGGTGCAGCTGCATCTCTGCAGATCGAATATACACTGCCGGAGGTCTCACAGAGCCTTATTATTACCCGCATGGCAGGAAAAACATCGGTGCCGGAAAAAGAGAGTATCGAGAGTTTTGCAGCACATCAGGCATCCATGGCGATCTACTTAAGTACCGGTATGTTAGAGGAACTTTCCAGACGTCTTGTGGCAGGTGGGTATACGAAAGACACCCCGGCAGCGTTAGTGTATAAGGCGAGCTGGCCGGAAGAAGAAGCATACCTGTGTACAGTGGAAACATTGTCGTTGGTTGCAAAGAAACATAATATTACGAAAACAGCACTGGTTCTGGTGGGAAATGTTCTTGCAAATAAACGCTGCGCGCGCTCAAAACTGTATGCGCCGGATTTTGAAACGGAATTCCGTAAAAAGAAGGAGTAACACATGCAGATCGATATCATGAGTTTTACCAGGCGCGGGATAGAACTCTCGGCAAAGATACGGGAATGTCTGTATTCGTGTGGGAAAGGGTACGAAGTGTGTCTGTATACAAAGTATGGCAGATATCAGGAAATATCAGATGCAGAGATACAGACTGAGTGGATCCGGGAACACAATCGTGCCAATGGCAAAAATCCGGTTTATGTCAAAGAAAGCATCTACGACTGGATGCGCGCGCGTTTCGAACAAAACAGAAATGGGAAAAAGACAGCAGTCATCTGGATCGGCGCATGCGGAATCGCGGTGCGCGCCATGGCACCTTCTCTGCGTGATAAACTGACAGACATCCCGGTTCTGGTGGTGGACGAGGCGGGACAGTTTGTTATCCCGGTTTTGTCCGGACATTATGGCGGAGCAAATGAACTTGCAGGACTGCTTGCAATACGGATCGGTGCAGTGCCTGTCATAACAACGGCAACCGATGTCAATCATGCGTTTGCCGTGGATGTTTTTGCGAAAGAAAATGGACTTTTCATACAGAATAAAGAGGAAATTGCAGGAATTTCGTCGAAAATTCTCGATGGAAAGAAGATTATGATAATGACAGGCGGGCGGGTGGAAGGAGAGATACCAAAAATCGGTACTGATATCTGACATAACAACATGTGAAGAAAATCCGCCACAAAAGTGGTCGGTGAAAAAAGAACAGGACCATATATCTATGCCGGATGTTGTGATTTCTGCAAGGTATCCGGTAAAAAATATTCCAAAGAGTCAGGTCATAGATGAACAGGTGGATGTTAAAACGCATACAGATCCGCTCTGGCTGATCCCCCGCACCATCATCCTTGGCATGGGCTGTAAAAAGGGAAAATCCTGTGAGGAGATCGGGCAGTTTGTCTTAGAGACATTAGAACAGGAACAGATATCCATACAGGCAGTTACAGCGCTTGCCACGATCGATCTGAAAAAAGAAGAACCGGGATTTTTAGAATTTGTAAAAAAATATGGGCTGGACTTTCTGACGTATCCGAAAGAAGTCTTAAAAGAAGTGCCGGGAACCTTCAGCGGTTCGGCATTTGTGTCACAGACAGTCGGCGTGGACAATGTGTGTGAACGCGCAGCGCTTGCAGCATGCAGGAAAGAAGATAAAGAGAAAATAAAGCAGCCTGGATGTGGCAGTGAGGGAAAAGAAAAATCGTATATGCAGCAAAATTGTGACAGCAGGGAAAATCAGAAAAAAATGTTAGTACAGGGCAGGTTACTGCTCAAAAAGAAGGCAAAAGACGGAATGACGCTTGCGATAGCTGAGCGGGAATGGAGTGTAAGATTTGATGAAACATAAAATATATATTGTGGGAATGGGACCGGGAGAAGAAGCAATGATGACGATGCAGGCGTATGATACACTGCTGGCATGCGATACGATCATCGGCTATCAGGTTTATTTAAAACTGTTAGGCGAAGCATTTGCGGAAAAAGAGCAGCTTTCTACACCGATGAAGCAGGAGCGGGAGCGCTGCATCCTCTGTTTTGAGAAGGCGAGGGAAGGGAAAAAAGTATCCCTGATCTGCAGTGGGGATGCGGGGGTCTATGGAATGGCATCTTTGATGTATGAGATCGGGGAAAGTTACCCGGACTGTGAACTTAGTGTCGTGCCGGGCGTCACCGCTGCACTCAGCGGGGCTGCGTGCCTTGGAGCACCATTAAACCATGATTTCTGCGTAATCAGCTTAAGTGACTTACTGACGCCGTGGGAAAAAATAGAAAAACGTTTAAGAGCGGCGGCGGATGGGGATTTTGCGATTGCGATCTACAACCCGTCCAGCAGAAAACGTGCGGACTATCTGATGCGTGCCTGTGATATTCTGTTAGAGACAGTTGAGGAGACACGCCCGTGCGGATATGTGGAAAATATCGGAAGAGATGAGTCAAAAATGGAACTTTGCACGTTAAAAGAATTGCGGGATCGTCAGGTCAACATGTTTACGACCGTGTTTATCGGTAATTCAGAAACAAAGATCATAGACGGACATCTCGTCACTAAAAGAGGATATCATATATGAAACGGATATTGATTTTTTCCGGCACCACAGAGGGCAGACAGTTAGCGGATATCTTAGATGCATCCGGGATCTGCGCGGATGTCTGTGTCGCCACGGAATATGGGCATGAGGTCATGACCGAGGGGCAGTACCGGAATATTTACACCGGAAGACTTACGGAAGAAGAAATGAAAGAATTCATGCAAAAGGGAGACTATGCTGCAATCGTTGATGCAACGCATCCCTATGCGGTCGTGGTTTCTTCTAATATCAGGCAGGCGTCCGCACAGGCAGGACTTCCGTATTATCGTCTGCGGCGGACACTGCAGTCGGCCGGAGATGACAGCGATGTAATTTATGTAAAGTCACAGCAGGAATGTGTCCGCGCGTTAGAGCAGACCAGTGGCAATATTTTTCTTACAACGGGAAGTAAGGAACTGCACTGTTACTGCGAAAATGAGGCATTGAGGGAGCGGCTGTTTGTCCGTGTCCTGCCAGGGACAGAGAGCATAGAGATCTGTCATAAAAACGGCATTTTAGGGAGACAGATCATTGCCATGCAGGGCCCGTTTTCCGAGGAAATGAACCTTGCACTTCTCCATCAGTATCAGATCCGTTATATGGTCACAAAAGAGAGCGGTGCGTCCGGTGGATTTTCAGAGAAGATCAGTGCCGCGAAAAAGGCAGGGGTATCGGTATTTGTGATCGAAAACCCGGAGGCGGAGAACGGGGAGCAAAAGGAAAACCTAGAGGAAATTCTTCAGGAAATAGAACGTTTGACCGGTAAACACATTCGAAGAAAACAGATGCAGGTATCTCTTGTCGGGATCGGCATGGGAAATACAAAACTGATCACAGAGGAAGCGGCGGAGCGTATAAAAGGCGCAGATCTGTTATTCGGGGCAAAAAGACTGCTGGATGCGGTGCCGGCGCAATGGAATGTAGCTGCGGAACGACTGCCGTATTATCTGGCAAAAGACATTCTTCCATGCCTTGATGATGCAGGTGAAAAAAGTGGGAAAGCCATTTTCCATGCAGTCATTTTATTTTCCGGCGATACCGGATTCTACAGCGGTGCAGAAAAAATGGTGCAGGCATTGCAGGGCAGGGAGAACACGGAGGTGTCCGTCTGTCCTGGGATTTCCTCGGTTTCTTATCTGGCTGCGCGCAGTGGTAACAGCTGGCAGGATGCTAAAATCGTCAGCCTGCATGGGACAGACCAGATGGAGCGTTTGATAAAAACGGCAGGGATGAGAGAAAAAGTGTTTGTTATTACATCCGGTGTTTCGGACGTCCGCGAAATCGGGAAGCGGCTGATCGAATGTGGATTAAAAGAGACGACTGTGACGGTCGGATATGCGCTGTCCTATCCTGCGGAACAGATAAAATTATTGTCCCCGGAAGAATGTATGCAGCTTACCGACGAGGGACTTTATACCTGTCTGATCCAGAATCAGGGGATTTCGGGAGAAAAAAAAGGGATTCTGATCTCAAGTTCCTGACGCATGGTCTGCCGGATAACGCATTTTGCCGGGATAAGGTGCCGATGACAAAGGAGGAAGTCCGGGAGGCGGCAATCTGTAAAATGCACCTGACACCCGACGCGGTGGTTTATGATGTCGGAAGCGGGACAGGATCGATTGCGGTCGAGATGGCAAGGCTGTCAGAAAATCTTACCGTCTATGCCATCGAACGAAAACCGGAGGCTGTTGCACTGATCGAAAAGAACTGCACAAAGTATGGACTTGCCAATGTAAAAGTGATCTGTGGGGAGGCACCCGGGGCATTTACAGGGCTTCCGGTTCCAACTCATGCATTTATCGGTGGAAGCAATGGCAGTTTAAAGGAGATATTAACGGATTTATACCGGAAAAATCCGCGTATGCGTGTGGTAGTGACGGCAATTACGTTAGAGACGGTTGGGGCTGTTTCTTCTATATTAAATGAGTTTCCGGTGGAACAGGAAGAAATCATCCAGATGTCAGTCAGCCGTGCGAAAAAGGCGGGACGTTACCATCTGATGCAGGCGGAAAATCCGGTGTTTATCCTGTCGTTTTATTTTGCAGGAGGGACGGAGTCATGAGGGCACCAAGAATACTGATTGGCGCGACAGGAAGTGGAAGCGGAAAGACTACGATCACCTGTGCACTGCTTGAAATATTAAAAAGACAGGGGGAAAAAGTACAGGCATTTAAGTGTGGACCGGATTATATCGATCCGATGTTTCACCGCACGGTACTTGGAATCCCATCGAAAAATCTGGATACGTTTTTTACCGGGGAGAAAATGACGGCAGAACTGTTTATGGAGTCTGCAGTAAATGCAGATATCTCTGTGATGGAAGGCGTAATGGGACTGTATGATGGGTTAGGCGGGATCCGGAAAGAAGGATCTGCCTATGACCTTGCGACGGTGACAGACACGCCGGTCATTTTAGTCATCGATGCGCACGGAATGGGGAGGAGCATTCTTCCGCTGATTGCCGGTTTTCTTTCCTATGATATGATTCATCTGATCCGTGGAATTATTTTAAACCGCACCTCCGGCGCATTTTTTGAGACGATACGGCCGGAGATCGAGAAGAGTTTTCCGGTAGAAGTTCTTGGATATTTTCCAAACCAGAAGGAGTTTCTTTTAGAGAGCAGACATTTGGGACTTAAACGCCCGGAAGAAGTAGAAAAGATGGCGGAACTGCTGGCAAAAACGGCGGATATGTTAGAAAAGACCGTCGATATAGACAGGCTTTTCGCAATCGCGGAGGGGCATCAGAACTGCCGGAAGGCAGCACATTAGAAAAAAGACAGTTACGGTAAGCAGAAAGTACATTTGCAAAAAAAGCGGAAAAAAGACCCGTGATTGCCGTGGCACGCGATGAAGCGTTCTGTTTTTATTATGAGGACAACTTAAAGGCACTTGAAAAAGCCGGCGCAGAGATTGTATTTTTTTCACCGCTTCATGATGGAAGTGTGCCAAAAGAAGCGGACGGTCTATTGCTTCCGGGAGGGTACCCTGAACTCTATGCGAAAGAATTATCTGAAAATAAGACGATGCTTGCGGATATCAGGGAAAAGGCGGAACTCGCGATGCCGATCGTTGCTGAGTGTGGCGGATTTATGTATCTGCATCAGACGATGGAAGATACAGAGCATCATGTTTATGAGATGGCAGGCGTTGTGCCGGGAGACTGCTTTTACACAGGGAAACTGGTTCGTTTCGGGTACATCGAACTTACGGAAAAAGAATCAAACTTTCTGCCGGAAAATGGCAGCATAAAAGGGCATGAATTTCATTATTTCGACAGTACCGCAAACGGTGATGACTGTGTGGCATTAAAACCGGTAAGTGGGAAAAAATATGACTGTGTTTTTGATAAAAATTCATGCTTTGTGGGATTTCCGCATCTTTATTATCCATCTGCGCCGCAATTTGTGGAAAATTTTGTAAAAAAAGCAAAAAATTATGCGGACAGGTCAGAAGTAAATAGCTAAGGAAGCATTTTAATGCAGCAGGATAAATAAATTGTTGTGAAATACAAAAAATATGAAGTGAAAACACAGGAACAGAATTTAAGTAAAAACAGGGGAATACAACCGTGAAAAATACAGAAAAAACAGGGATACTCTACGGAATCGGCGTCGGACCTGGTGACCCGGAGCTGGTCACATTAAAAGCGGTACGGATCGTTGGAGAGTGCGATACCGTGATACTCCCGGCAAAAAGCAAAGAGGACTGCATCGCCTACGGAATCATGAAAGAGGCATGTGGGAAAATTGCAGAAAAAGAATTGATATGTATGCCCTTTCCGATGACAAAGGATGAGAGCAGACTTACTGCGGCGCATGAGCAGATCTGTCTTGAGATAAAAAAAATTGTTAGATAACGGCAGACAGGTGGCTTTTTTGACGATCGGAGATCCGACGGTTTACTCCACTTACCAGTATATCCATAAACGTGTGGTAAAAGGCGGCTATGAGGCACATATCGTAAACGGAGTCCCGTCTTTTTGTGCGGCGGCGGGGGCACTTGGAATATCGTTAGCGGACAATAAAGAAGAGATCCATGTGATACCGGCATCCTATGAGATAGGAAAAACAGCAGAATTTTCCGGAACCAGAATTTATATGAAGTCCGGGAAGAAATTAGGAGAATTAAAGCAGATGCTGCAAAAACAGCAAAAAGATAGCAGACTGGAAGTGTATTCGGTAGAAAACTGTGGTATGATGAATGAAAAAATAACCACAGAGGTGGAAAAGTTAGATGATACCTCCGGTTATCTTACCATTGTGATCGTAAAGGAGCATTGACCTTGGAAAATTCCTATCGTTATTTTGAAAACAGGGCATGTAAATATTATCCGTGTCATGAGGTGGAAAATGATGAGATGAACTGCCTGTTCTGTTTTTGTCCGCTGTATGAGAGAGAACACTGTCCGGGCAATCCGGAATATATTAACAGTAAGGGCAGAGTCATCAAATCCTGCATGCACTGCACATTTCCCCACGAAGCGGAAAATTATGATATTATCATGCAGTTTTTAAAAAAGAAAGCAGAGACGGAAAAATAAGTGACAGAAGAGAAATTTATTCATACTAATTTAAAAAACGAACTGACACACGATTTCCTTGTGGAAATTTTAAAGCATTACCATTATGAGCAAAAAGATATGGAAATGCTAAAGGAAGTTGCAGGGGAACTGCGCGAATGCCTTGCCGGGGAGGAAGGATTTTACTGCATGACGAGGCGTCAGTGTGAACAGATCCTGAATCTGTGCAGAGAAGAAAATTATGCAATCGGGATATTTACGCTGGGGAGCAGGGTAGATGAGCTCGAGAACCGTTATAGCAGCACAGAGCGTTTAAGAGAAGCATATGCAGTTGAGACGATCTGCTGGGAGCTTTTGCGGAAAGGATATTGACATGTTCAGAGTGGGGCAGAGGCACATTTGAACAGTCGGCCTGAATCTTGCATTTTTTTGGCTCGGAGGAGGGGGCTCCTTTTGAAAAATGGCACAT
>ENA-OPYX01000584-OPYX01000584.1-human-gut-metagenome-genome-assembly--contig:-NODE-584-length-21135-cov-3.814642_pt1 | contig 21135 bp, 24 predicted proteins | sample MGYA00242639_ERZ504486 | MGnify/ENA primary metagenome ERZ504486 (study PRJEB26092, sample SAMD00036296) | human gut metagenome | host: Homo sapiens | study: EMG produced TPA metagenomics assembly of... | reverse complement strand
TGGTGTGGCAACACAACAGCAGGCAAGCCAAAAACACAACACAGGCTTGTCTGTTTTGGATATAATCAAAAACAAAGGGAAAATAAAAGGCGAAACAATGAAAATAGGAAATTTTGAAACAGAAAACAACGTATTTCTTGCACCGATGGCGGGAGTAACTGATTTACCTTTCAGAAAAATATGCCGAAGATACGGTGCAGGACTTGTGTATTCGGAAATGGTGAGTGCGAAAGGACTGTACTACAACGATAAAAAAACCGCCGATTTAATGCGGATAGATGACGAAGAACGTCCTTGTGCGATACAAATATTCGGCTCTGACGCTGATATAATGGCGGAAGTGATACCGAAAGTTATGGCGGTAAAACCTGATATAATAGATATAAATATGGGCTGTCCCACACCGAAAATCGTAAACAACGGTGACGGCAGCGCATTGCTTAAGACACCCGAAAAAATAGGCGAGATAGTGCATAAAGTTTCTTCCGCGTCGCCTGTGCCTGTGACGGTAAAAATCCGCAAAGGTTGGGACGATGACAGTATAAATGCAGTTGAAGTTGCAAAGATTATAGAACAAGGCGGAGCGGCGGCGATTGCGATACACGGCAGAACGCGGGCAGAGTTTTACAGCGGAACGGCGGATTGGGATATAATAAAGAAAGTAAAAGAATCGGTTTCAATTCCGGTAATCGGCAACGGCGATATAAAATGTGCCGAGGATGCGAAAAGAATGATTGATATGACAGGCTGTGACGCGGTTATGATAGGAAGAGGCTGCGAGGGGAATCCGTTTATATTCAGACAGGTAAACGAATATCTGAAAAACGGCAAAGTGAACTTTGAACCGACTCCTCAGGACAGACTTGCACAAGCGTTGGAACATATTGAAATGCTTGTTGAAGAAAAGGGTGAAAGCCGCGGAATAAAAGAGGCGAGAAAGCATATTGCGTGGTATATCAAGGGACTTGCGGGTTCGTCGAGATTAAAGGGCGAAGTTTTCAAAATTAGTGATATTGCCACAATGCGAATATGCCTTACAGACTATATTAATCAATTATAATAAACTTTAAAATGACGTAAAAAAGGTCTTGAAAAAAAACCGCAAAAATTTGTATAATTAATAAAATTAATACTAATGAGAGGAGTTATAAGAATGGAAGAAAAATTTTCTAAGGAAGGTCTTACATTTTGATGATGTATTACTTGTACCGCAAGCATCTGATTTTACACCTAACGAAGTTGACTTAACAACAAAACTAACTAAAAAACATAACGCTTAACATACCGCTGATGAGTTCGGCAATGGATACTGTTACAGAGTCGTCAATGGCTATTGCAATCGCACGAGAGGGCGGAATCGGAATAATTCATAAGAATATGACGATTGAACAGCAGGCTGCGGAAGTTGATAAAGTAAAGAGAAGTGAGAACGGCGTTATAGCCAATCCGTTCAGTCTTTCTGAAAACCATACGCTAAAAGACGCAGATGAGCTTATGGGTAAATATAAAATTTCAGGTGTTCCGATTTGTGATGACAATAACGTGCTTATCGGTATAATTACAAACCGTGACTTGAGATTTGAAACAGATTTTGCAAAGAAAATTAAAGACGCTATGACAAGCGAAAATCTTATAACTGCTCCTGTCGGAACAACTCTTTCAGAGGCACAGAAACTTCTTTCAAAGCACAAGATTGAGAAGTTGCCGATAGTTGATGAGAAAAATCACTTAAAAGGACTTATTACAATAAAGGATATTGAAAAAGCTATCCGTTATCCGAATTCTGCAAGAGATAAGAACGGCAGACTTTTGGTCGGTGCGGCAATCGGTGTTACAAACGATGCATTGGAAAGAGTTAAGGCTGTATATGATGCAGGTGTTGACGTTGTTGTACTTGACAGTGCACACGGTCACAGTAAGAATATCATAAATAAGGTTAAAGAAATCAAGGAGGCATTCCCTGATTTGGACTTAATCGCAGGAAATATCGCAACAGGCGAAGCGGCAGAGGCACTTATTAACGCAGGCGCAGACTGTGTTAAGGTCGGTATCGGACCTGGTTCAATCTGTACAACCCGTGTCGTTGCAGGTATCGGTGTACCGCAGATTACTGCTGTATATGACGTAAGCCAAGTTGCAAAGAAGTACAATATCCCTGTTATCGCCGACGGCGGTGTTAAGTATTCGGGCGATGTTGTTAAGGCTGTTGCGGCAGGTGCTGATGTAATTATGCTTGGCAGCTTGCTTGCAGGCTGTGACGAAAGCCCGGGCGAATTTGAAATATTCCAAGGCAGACGTTTTAAGGTTTACAGAGGTATGGGTTCTATTGCGGCTATGGAATGCGGAAGTAAGGACAGATACTTCCAAACAGGTTCAAAGAAACTTGTTCCGGAGGGTGTTGAAGGTCGTGTACCTTACAAAGGCCCTGTTTCTGATACTATATTCCAAATACTCGGCGGTCTGCGTTCGGGTATGGGTTACTGCGGAACTAAGACAATTCAGTTGTTAAAGGAAAACGGTAAGTTCGTAAGAATTACAGGTGCAGGTCTAAAGGAAAGCCATCCTCATGATATTTATATCACTAAAGAGGCTCCAAACTACAGCTACAATACACAAGGCTAATAAGAAATTTAAGGCAAGTCACTTATGTGGCTTGCCTTTTTGTATGCCTAAAACAGCCCCATACCGCCGTATGTGGCGATAAGTGCGGCGAAAACGATTGAAACCATAGACAGAAGTTTAATCAATATATTGACGGACGGACCGGAAGTATCTTTAAACGGATCACCGACCGTATCGCCGACAACAGCGGCTTTATGATTTTCGCTGCCCTTACCGCCGAAATTACCTGCCTCGATATATTTCTTCGCATTATCCCAAGCACCGCCCGAATTAGCCATCATTACAGCAAGTGCAAAACCTGATATTAAAGCACCTGCAAGCATACCGACAACACCGTTGCACCCAAGCACCAATCCGACAATTATCGGTGCAAGTATTCCGAGTGCGGCGGGGAAAATCATCTCTTTTAGCGAAGATTTTGTGCATATGTCAACGCACATTTCATAATCAGCCTCTGCTTTTCCGTCAATCAATCCTTTTATCTCCTTAAACTGACGTCTTACTTCAACAACAATTTTTTGTGCCGCACGTCCGACAGCTCTCATAGTCATTGCGCTGAACAAAAACGGCAGCATTGCCCCTGAAAATAAGCCTATAAGCACCGCCGGATTAGTGACGGAAAGATTAAGTTCAATTCCCATTTCGGTTATTTTATCGGTGTATGAAACTATCAGTGCAAGCGCGGTCAGTGCCGCCGAGCCTATTGCAAAACCTTTGCCTGTTGCGGCGGTCGTGTTGCCGAGTGAATCGAGTGCGTCCGTTCTTTCACGCACTATATCGGGAAGTCCTGACATCTCCGCAATACCTCCTGCGTTGTCGGCAACAGGTCCGTATGCATCTGTCGCAAGCGTTATGCCGAGAGTTGAAAGCATACCAACCGCCGACAGACCAACTCCGTAAAGTCCGTCCTCAAAACTTGCCATACCTCCTGCGGTAAAGTAGCTTATAATCACCGAAATTCCGATTATAATAACGGGTATTGCCGTTGACGACATTCCCAACGCGATACCGTCTATTATGATTGTCGCCGAGCCTGTATTTGAAGATTTTGCAAGGTTTTTTGTAGGCTTGTAAGAGTCTGACGTGTAATACTCTGTGAAATATCCTATCATCACTCCTGCGATAAGTCCCGAAATAACCGCCCAAAATACATTTGAATTGTCGGGAAGTAATGTGAAAATAAGAAATGCCGAGCCGACTGCCGACAGGATTGACGCAATGTATGTACCGCGTCTTAATGAGCCTAAAAGCGATTTTTGCGTTGCACCTTCCTTTGTCGAAACGAAAAATGTGCCGATAATAGATGCAATTATGCCGATTGCGGCGATAAGCATCGGCACAAGTACACCGTTAAAGCCAAGTCCTGCCGCCGACGCAAGCGCTCCGCACGAAATAATCGAGCCGACATACGATTCATACAAATCAGCACCCATTCCTGCAACGTCACCGACATTGTCGCCGACATTATCGGCAATGCAGGCAGGGTTACGCGGATCGTCCTCAGGTATACCGACTTCGACTTTGCCGACTAAATCCGCTCCGACATCAGCCGCTTTTGTGAATATTCCGCCACCCACGCGTGCAAACAGTGCCATTGAACTTGCACCCATACCGAATGTGAGCATAGCTGTCATAACGTCATTTATGTTGAGTTTGAACACGAATTTCAAAAGAATAAACCACACACTTATATCGAAAAGTCCTAAACCGACAACGGTAAGCCCCATAACAGAGCCTGACGCAAACGCGATTTTTAAACCCTTGTTAAGTCCGTCACGAACACCGTTCGCGGTGCGTGTGTTGGCGTATGTGGCGATATTCATTCCCACATATCCCGACAATCCCGAAAAAAATCCGCCTGTCAAAAATGCAAACGGCACAAACGGACTTAAAAATCTTTTCGCCGCAAGAACGGTCAAAATGAAAAACATAATCGCAAAAAATATTCCGACCGTTTTGTATTGCCGTTTAAGATATGCCATTGCACCTTTGCGTATTTTGACGCTGATGCTTTTCATCATATCCGTACCTTCGCTTTTTCGCTTTACGGAGTAAAATTTGATAAATGAAAATAACAGTGCGGTAAGTGAACAAACAAGAACTGTTATCGGTGCAATAGTTTCAAAGCTTTCCATACGGATACCCCCTTTTGTTTATATCTATTCCGCTTTGTAATATTTGATTACAAAAAAATCGGACGATTTGTAATCGTCCGATTTAGATAGTAAACAAAACCGTTATGGTTTTGTTTACTTTGTTATTGGGAGTTTGAGGTGCTAACCTCATTAAAAATCATTTCTGGCGACATGTGCGACAGAAATGGCATAAAATCTAAAGTTTCGACGTTTGAGGAACTTTATGATTTTTTTATTTCTGTACAGTGAATATTGTAACGCTCTGTGGCGGGAATGTGTATTCAAATGTATTTGATACGGCTGTTAAAGCCGATGTTTTCGGCGATACCTTTTTCGGATTATCGAAATCGTTTATATCATCAAGCGAATTGCCGGAAAGCTCCGTTACGTTTGCGTTAATGCCGTTTACGCCTTCAACGCATATTTCAGATGTTATTTCGGTGTCACGCACATTGACCGCTTTAATATAAATGTTGTTATCGTCACTGCTTGCGGTGTAGTATAATTCCTCCATAACAGGTTGTTTGTCAATTGCAGTGTTTGCGTTTTTGCCATTTATATATGTAGTAATATTTCTGCCGTTGACTTCAAGGCAAAGCTTGTATTCCTGTCCTGTCATTACGGAGAAAATATTGTGGTCAAGGCACGAACCGCGTCCGTTTACTTGTGCATTGACTTCTGTGTCTTGATTTTGCCAACCGCCGATAAACCATTGAATTAAGTTTTTATCGTCCGACTTGCCAAAGAACAGGCGGAAACCTTTGTCGCCTGCAATACGTTTGGCGGTAAATTCGACTTTGTAATGATTTGAGTCTATGCTGTCTATAACGGCTTTACCGCCGTTGTTGAATGATAGATTTTCATATGTTTTTACATTGCCTGTTGCGATGTCGGTGATTTTAATATCGTAAAATTCCGCACTGCATCTGTCAGCTTCAATCTCAATATTACCGCTGATTTTGTCACTGCCAAGAGTGATAGGCTTGTCAAAACCGTCATGCTTTACGTCAAGCAGGTTGTTACCTGTGCAGTTCATAAACATTTTTTGTACATAGTAATTCGCACTGCCGTATACTCTGTGATTGTCAAACCAAATCATATCGGGCTGCCAGTTTATGTAGTCGACATTGCATAGCAGTGGCGCATAGCATACAAGACCGATTGCGTGTGCGTTGTTTTCAAGTCCTGTCATATATGCCGCCTCGATAAGTGCGTTGTAATATGTGTTGCCCCATGACGCGTATTCGCCTAAGAATACTTTCGGACCGTCTGACGGCATATTGTCGTAACGGTGGCAGTTGGCAAGCATCCATTCGGGTGATGTGTAATAATGCTCGTCAACAAGGTCAGAGCCGTTCTTTTTTGCGTTGTTCCAACCGCGTTCAAATTCACCGCCTTGCGGGAAAGGTCCGGCGGAATTGATTATTTTATTTGCGGATATTTCTCTTTTATAGCTTTGTGGAAAAGGTCATATCTGTCCCAAAAGCCTTGACCGACTTCTTCGTTGCCGATTGCAAGATATTCAAGGTTGAACGGCTCAGCGTGTCCCATATCACATCTTATTTTGCCCCACTTCGTGTCGGCAGTGCCGTTGGCAAATTCGATAAGGTCAAGTGCGTCGTCAATCCATTCCTGAATTTCGTCAAGCGGAACTGCTTGCTCCATATGCGGATTGTATCCGGCAGGAAGTACAGGCAGAGGCTTTGCACCAATGTCCTCGCAGAATTGGAAGTATTCAAAATATCCGAGTCCGTAACGATTGATTGTATCGCCAGTTGCTTACGTCGTGACGGTCTGTCGGTTACAGCACCGATTGTGTTTTTCCAACGGTACATTGAGTTTCTGTCATCGGAATTAAGTGTACCGTCGTGGATAAGACAACCGCCCGGAAAACGCATAAATTTAGGCTTTAAGTCCGCAAGCATTTCGGCTATGTCGTTTCTCATACCGTTTTTGCGGTTTTTGTAGGTTTTTACGGGGAATAACGATACAAAATCAAGACAGAATTTACATTCTTGCTTTGATGTGACTGCAAGCACTGCCGAAAAATCGTCAACAGGTGATGTTAATGTAAATGAATACTCTGTCCATTCGTTTGACGTGATGTTAAGCGACTTTTCTGTAATGACTTCACCGTATGCGTTGTCTATTGAAACTGTTATTTCACAAGGCTTGTCACTTTTTGCGTAGCATGAAAAATTGTAGCTTTCATTTTCCTTTACCGCAATACCGCTGTTGTAGCCGAGATTTTTTATACCGGCTCTTGTACCTGCTTTGTTAATTTCAAGAATAAGATAATTCGGATTTCGCTTTGAAAACGGTGATTTGTTTGATACAAATGACGATACCGACGCACCGCCCTCTTCAATACGTTTCCAAGCCGTCAACGCCTGATATGACGGATTGTCCATAGGTGAAAATTCAAACGCCCTGTTGCGTATCATTTCACCGTAAAGTCCGCCGTCGGCGGCATGGTTTATGTCTTCAAAAAATATACCGTAAAAATCGGACATAGACGCTTTTTTGTTTGTGGTTACTGTGATTTTGTTCATGTTTTAATTCCTTTCGTGATACTTCTAAACTTTTCATATTATATCATAATCCAAATATAAATGTTTGCAATTTTCAGACTTTAATTTAAAATAATCGGTAAAAGTAACACTTTTCGGTGAGTTTCATATTCTATACCAAGGGAAAACCCCAAAAACATAGAAAGGAATGATAATAAATGGCTGATTGTAACAGAAATTGCTGTAATGACTGCGGAAGAGAAAGAAAATATCCTTGTGATACAAATTTCCGTGAAGCAGTGTGTGTACATACTGATAAGATATATGACAGTTGCAGGGATAAAGACTGCTTGGAAAATGTACGCGTGTACTTGACTTCGTGCGGTCAGGATATTGTGGACAGAGCAATAAACGTTAAATGCACAAAAGCCGAAGTGATTTGGGTGTTTACGGATATTGAGGCTGTGCCGTTTAACAGAGGTTTTTATTCGGTTGATTTGAAGTATTTCTTTAAAGTTACCTTAGCAGTATTAACCGAGGTTGAATGATGTGCCGAAATGGGTAAAATAAAAATCAGACGAAGTTCCAATAGATATAAATATCATCATCATCTACTTCAATTCTGTTGATTAATGATGTTATAACTTTAACTTTTTCCGTAAATTCTCCGTTGTCTAAGATGTTGGATATACCGGATAATCTTTTCTTTGCATCTTCAGCTGAAATTAATGGTTTGTGCTCGTTAATCGCATTCATTTCTGTTTCTATACGTTTTTTGTCGGTATTTAGTGCAGTGATTTTTTTGCCACAAAGTCAATATCAATTCCGTCTATGCTATACAAATCAGTTAGCTTATTCATTTGTTTTTCTATTTCTTTGATTCTTTTTTATAGAATTCTTTTTTTTCTGTGATGTTATTGTTTGATTGGTTTAGTTTAATAATATTATCAACTTCGGCTGGATTTGCCACTAATGCTTTTATTTCATCAATTACTGCTTTATCCAATACGTCCATAGTCCATATTTTATTTTTACAACTTTTATCTCGGACCATATTTTTATATGAACTACGACTATAACATTGATATTTATTATAATAATATACTTTGCTGCCCTTTTCGTATCGGCGAACTCTTTTAAAATATCTTGCACCGCATTTTTTGCACCATAGAATACCTGCGAGCAAAGATGTTCTGTTAAATGCATTACGATAATGGGGATTATTTTCGGCTCTTATTTTCAATTTGGTCTGTACCTTATCAAATACTTCTTGAGATATAATTGCTTCGTGTTGCCCCTTGTACAGCTCGTCACGGCAATGTGTCCATCCGGCATAAAGAGGATTTGTCAACATTTTTCTGATTCGGTGATCATACTTGAATTTCTCTGAAAATACTGATAATTTAGCCGCTATTCCCATCATAGTCATATCATCTTCCAAAAATAGACGATATGCTTCCTTTATCAATTCGGCTTCTTCTTTGTTTATTATAAGTTGACCGTCAATATAATCATACCCTGTTGGTGCTCCGCCTCCGTGATGTAGTCCTTCCTTTGCTCTTGCATCTTTTCCCATTATGGAACGTTCTCTGAATTGCTCACGCTCCAACTGTGCAAATACTGATAATATACCAATCATAGCACGTCCGAAGGGTGTTGATGTATCAAAATTTTCTGTTATAGATGCAAAATTGACATTGTTTTTTATGAAAACATCTTCAATCAGGTATAATGTATCTTTTTGTGAACGACTTAGGCGGTCTAATTTATAGACTAATACCATATCTATTTTACCGTCAGCAACATCTGATATTAATTGTTGCATTCCGGGGCGGTCAGTATTTGCACCGGAAAAGCCTGCGTCAGTATATGTTTTATATAAAATCCAACCTTTAGCAGCACAATAATTTTTTAGACGTTCTACTTGCTCACCGATCGAATAACCCTCTCGTGCTTGCTCTTGGGTAGAAACTCTTGAATATATTCCGACCTTCATATATTGAAAAACTCCTTTCAAACTTGTTTTTAATCAATTATTTTGATGCCAAAAGCGTGTAAAGTTCATCTTCTGTTATGATCGAAATATCAATCCCTTTTTCTTGATAATCTAAGGCTTTTTTCATTTTTCCGGTCATAACTGTACTATTAGTTACTAAAAAATTTGTAGATTTCGTAATATTATCGGCACAAAGTCCACCGACATTTTTTATATGTAAATATGCCTCAGAGCGTGTCATACAATTTAGTTGTCCTGTTATAACTATTGTTTTATTATATAATGGATGATTTTTGTTAAATTCAGTATTTGTCGATACTATATCTTTTTGACTGACATGCTTAGTGCTATGTGTTTTCTTTGAATCTTTGGTTGATACGCAATCGTTAAAAGAATATTTGTAGGATTTTCCAACCAATGTAGCTATATCATCATTATTGAAATCTATCAGAGATAACAAAACCTCTGATGTTGCAACAGCATCACTCAAGGCTGAATGAGCGTTTTTGTTTTCGATGGAAAAATAATCACACAAACATTCCAAGGTGTGATGCTCTAAAGGCAAATCACTGTATCTGGCATACTGTAAGGTACAAAACACCGGAAATGGAATTTCGTCTGTGTTATAACCGTAATACTGCAATGTAGATTTTATATGCCCGAAATCAAATGGAGCATTATGAGCAAAACAAAGATTAAAACGGTTAAATAAATGTTTGATTTTATCCCATACCACGTCAAATGTCGGAGCATCTTCAACCATCTCGGAAGTAATTCCGTGAAGATTTGAAAATTTCTCAACAAAAACATTTGGAGTTGGCTTAATTAAAATATTCAATTTTTTGTGTTATTTTAAAGTCATCTAATACTACAATTCCTATTTGGCATATACTTTCAGGACTATAATTGGCTGTTTCAATATCAAGTACAATAAATCTCATTTGTGTTTTCTCCGCTTATAATAATGTTATTTGTTCGGAAGTTGTTGGCAAATTTAACTTTGTAATTTGGAATGTAGGTGTTTTGGATACGTTTTCTCTTACTTTTTCTTCTGAAATTTTACCGTTTTCATCTAAAACACTGTTTTTACCGTTAAATATTAAACCATTTAATATATTTTTTCTGCTACGGCATAGCGAGGCTTGTGTCGCATCCGTTTCAACACATTGTAAGCTATCGCAACATTGTTTCCATTTGCTACAAAAAAGAAAAAAGAGTTGGGATTGTTTTTTTAAATATATATCATCAAATAACTCTAATAAGAATTGAGCATTGTCATTTATAAAAACAAAATCAGGAATCAAAATTTTAAGCGGTATAGTATCAGTTTTGGTAGTTGATTTTGAATAGCTGATTTTAAATTTATCTAAAAGTGTTTTGCTATTATTTTTTAAATACACTTCGTGTGTTTTTCTAAACTGAAAAAGTATATCATTTTTCAGCATAATATTAATTGTGCTTTTATTTTTCTTTAAGTGTAATTCGGCAACATCTCTGCAATTCAATTCAAGAAAACGTTTTAACCATTCATAAAATTCATAAATAAAGTTATTTTCTTTCATTTTTCAACACTTCCTCTGTAATTATTAAATGGCATTGTTATCACTCCTTAAATATTACCTTTCACCCTATGTACTCTAATAGTATCCTTTATAAAATTTTCGGGTACATTAAAATATTCAGCCAACTGCCACACTTCCGTATACCCCTTTTTAAATGCCGATAACAGTTTGTCAGCCGGAATTAGTTCCTGCACCGCCCAACGTATCGCACGTTCTTCCATTCGTTGACGTGTTTCAAATTTTGAATTGATTTTGTAAAACGAACCGGTTTCGTGATGCCCTAATTCGTGAGCATATGCGTCTATCAATTCTGGCATTGTATTAATCATTAATGGATTTAATGCAATAGCTCCGGGGATAGATAATGCTTTTGTGGCTCTCATCGGAAAAAAATCGACATCTATATTATGGTTTATTGCATATTGATTTAATTGATTTAGCATTATTCTTCCTTCTTCCATTGTTCTTTTTTGAAACGTGCATAATCTAATATATCTTGCTTTTGTTCATCGGTTAATTCTTTAACTTCACCGTATAATGCAAATTCGATTTCTCCAAGCTGCTCATCCAAAGTATTTTCTTTCTTTTCCTTGCCCAGCAAGAAATCAACTGTTACATCAAAATAATTAGCTAATTTTTTTATGATGTCAAGATTAGGTTCACTAACCCCACGTTCATATTTAACATATGTGGTTCTATCTACACCAAGATATTTTGCTACGTCTTTTTGATATACGCCTTTTTTTTGTTCGCAATTCTTTAAGAACGTTCATTGTAATCACCTCAAACATATTATATGTGAAATAACTTCACATATCAAGGCAAAGTGAAGAAATTTCACTTATTTTTAAAAAAAAGTCTTGACAAGTGAAGAAAGTTCACCTATAATATAAATTACAAGTGAAGAAACATCACTTTTAGGAGGTGAAAAAATGAATAATTTAAAAGAACTACGAGAAAAAGCAAATTTAACACAAGAAAGTCTTGCAAAGTTAATCAATGTCGATAGGTCAACCATCGCAAAGTGGGAAACAGGCGAAGCATCGCCAAGAAGTGATAAGTTGCCGACACTTGCAAATGTATTGAATTGTACAATAGACGACTTATTTTAAAAATAATCTGCTGGCATATGCCAGCCACTCTGTTTTTTGCTTTTTTTACCGTGGATTTAGTGTTTTGTCAGCGGTGTTTCTTCTTTTTCAGGGTGGCTTACATATGCCAGCAGAAAAATATTTAATCACAGGTTGAGGTGAGCCACTCACTCCATATGAATGTAGAAATATATAAAATTTTAAAAATCTTTTTTCAAAATATCACCTTCAAAAATGTTTTGACTATGGGTGGCTCTCTTGAACCTGTGACGGAAAGGGGAAATAAAAATGATAACTATCGGTTGGGCGTGTATCGTCATTGGTTGCAGTTTGGTGGCGTATTGCAAATGAAAGCTGTAACATTCAAATACGATACTATATTCAAAAAAAGTATGAGTTTTACAATGCAAATTTCAGATGAATTGTATGACGCATTGAAAATTCAAGACAAAATGCAGGATTTTCGTGTCAGTGAAATCATGGACGATATTTCGTCCATGCTATCAATAGTTGCCGAATTGCAGAGTTTTGGTGCAATTAAAGGCGGTTATAGTATTGATTTTAATGACAATTAAAAAAATTACCGCCGTTTGCTTATGAAAAGGTAGAAAAACGGTGAAAAATAAGGACTTAAATAATGAGAGGACAAAAAAAGCACCTTTCGGAATAGGACAAAATACATAATTCATAAATATGGAACGAGGTGATAAAAATGAAAATACATCATATATTAGCGAACGGAAAAGAAGTTGAAAGTGTGGCAGGAAAAGTTATCAATGTGTCGGAATTTCCTATGTTGTCTTCTGTTTTTCGTTCGGTAAATCAACGAATTCAAGAACAGGCAACCGAAAACGAAGAAAAAGGAGCGTAATGCTCCTACGGTTGGACAAGCAAAGGAGGAGAGAAAAATGAACAAAGCAATGCTGATAGGTCGTATTTGTAGTGATTTGGAAAAGAAGTACATATGTGACAGTACCGTCGTTCAAGTGTCTTTGGCAGTGCAAAGACGTTTCAAAAATGCTAAAAATGAGTATGACACAGATTTCATTCAATGCGAATTGTGGGGACACAATGCGGATTTTCTTGAAAAAAACTTCTCAAAGGGTGACATGGTCGCATTTGTAGGTGCAATTAAGAACAACAACTACGAAAAAGATGGTGTTAAGCACTATTCAAACAAAATAGTTGTAGAATCAGTGTATTTCACCGGAAGTACACTGATGAAGAAAAAACAATAATTGTGCAATTTGACTTAAATAAACCCTGCGGAAAGGTAGGGTTTATTCGAGTACGCTCGAAAAAAGTACGGTGTACAAAGGAAAGAAAAGGAGAAAATTAATAATGGCGATTTACAGAATACACAAAGAGGATAACTATGTAATAGTTGATAAAGCCTTTTTGCTGAATGAAAAAATCAGTTTGAAAGCTAAAGGACTTTTAGCCCTGTTGTTATCTTATCCGGATAACTGGCAATTTTACGAAGCAGAAATAGTACAACACGCAGCAGACAAAGCAAATTCATTGAGTAGTGGACTAAAAGAGTTGATAGAAAACGGCTATATAGTACGAAAACTTGGCAAAGATGAAACAGGAAAGTTTAAAGGTTATGAGTATCATATTTACGAAAAACCGATAACGGAAAACCGATAACGGAAAACCGATATGGAAAAACCGATAACGGAAAAACCCGATAACGGAAAAACCGTAACGGAAAAACCGATAACGGAAAACCGATAACGGAAAACCGATAACGGAAAAACCGATAACGGAAAAACCGATAACGGAAAAACCGATAACGGAAAAACCGATAACGGAAAATTCGGTACTACTAAACAATAAAGACACTAAGAATAAAGACACTAAGAATAAAAACACTAAGAATAAAAACACTAAGACTGCTTCGTCACCAGAGTTGGCGTCTGAGTTCAAGGAGTGGTATTCAAAATATCCGCACCCACGAAATGAACAACAGACCATGAAGAACTACATCAAAGCACGAAAGACCTATTCAGCCGAACAGTTGATGACTGCACTGAATAACTACCTCGCTGAAATAGAGGAACAGCACACAGACAAACGCTATATTAAACATTCCACAAATTTTGTGGGACAAGAGCAAGCGTTTGTCGATTACTTAGACACACCGGCACAGCCGGTTTTGACTGAGGAAACTGATGATAGTTACATCGCCACAATCGAGGCGGAAGACCCTGAGTATGCCGCACGACTCCGAAGGAGGGATAACGATGTATGAACAACAACAAATTCCTGCCAACTATGAGGCGGAGCAGGCAGTCGTTGGTGCATTAATCATCGGTGGCAATGTGGATGAATTAACCACCGAAGTTAATCTAACACCCGATGATTTTTATTTCAGTGATTGCAAATTGGTGTACAAATGCATTTTGTACCTAAACGACAAAAACGATAAAATCGACATAGTAACGGTAGATAGTACATTAAAAACCGCCAAAGAATACAAGGGAATTGAATTTCTGAAAAATGCGATCAGTAACAACCCAACGAAACATAATTTAATTTACTATGGCAAAATCGTAAAAGAATATGCGAAACGTCGTTGGTACATAGATATGTCAAATAAAATATTGACTATGGCAGGCAATACAACATTGCCAATAGAAAAAATATCCGACAAAGTGGAATATATGCTGGCAACAGAAAGCGATTCTATCAATGTCAATACCGCAGACGATTTGATGATGCAGACGTATGACACCATTGCAAAAGCAAGTGAAAACAAAGGTAGTATTCCGGGACAGGCAACAGGATTTGATAACATAGATTTGAAAATGGGCGGTATGGACGGATTGGCTGTTTTAGGTGCCAGACCGGGTATGGGAAAAACCGCATTTGCGTTAAATGTTGCTGAACATATAGTTTACAACGAATTAAAACCGGTAGTATTTTTTTCGTTGGAAATGGGTGCACAACAGTTAATGCTCCGATTGGTATCATCAATGACACGCATTAAATATTCTGCTTTGCGATATGGGGAATTGGAAGATGATGATTGGACAAAACTCGCCAGTTTCATGAATCAATCAGAAAAAACAAAAAAATTGTTAATCTGTGATGAACCCAAGATGACAGTGCGAAAAATTCGTTCAGTTTGCCGTAGGTTAAAAAAACAATATGGCTCTTTGGGGGCGGTGATTGTTGACTATTTGCAATTAATTGAAATGCCAAACAATAAAAACTGCACAAAGGCACAAGCAGTCGGTGATGTTAGCCGAGAGCTGAAAATCTTAACGAAAGAATTAGGTTGTCCGATAATTGCTCTTTCGCAGCTGAATAGAGCAAATGAGCAACGGTCGGACAAAAGACCGACACTTGCCGATCTTCGTGACAGCGGGGCTATTGAACAGGATGCCGACAGTGTAATGTTCATCCATAACGAAGACGCATATAGAAAAGACAAATCACAACCACCAACAGGCAAAGTTGAGATATTGTTACCGAAATCAAGGTTTTCGCAAACAGGAACAATGTTTTTAAAATTCCAACCGGAATACATGAAATTTTCAAATTGGAATGTGAAAAAAGACCCATTTAATCGTAGTAAAAATTCGGCGGCAGTGTGGGACAAACCGGACGAAAATGATAAAGAAAACGCAAAAACTGGCGAAGCTGAAAAAGAGGAAAAATGACAAAGTGAAAGCTGATGAAATTTCAGAAAAATAACCAGATTTTAATGGTTATAAAATCGAAAAAAAACATAATTGATTTTATAATCAAAAAAACGGCTTAGGACATCAGATTTTAAGCCGTTTCTACGAAAATATAATCACTATTTTTATTTGAATATTAGCCATAGAATAAAAGATAAAAAAATCGAATCAAAATTTATTGCGAAGAAAGGAGTAGCAAAAATGAAGTTCAGAACATTCAAATATAACATCATTAGGGCAATCAAAGTTATAAATCATGCTGTCAATGCAGAAACGATGAAGATGTTGGGCGGTATTCTGATAGATGCCAATGCACCGGATATGGTGGAATTGACAGCATATTCAAATGACATAAAAATCAAATATTATGTTCATGCGGACGTTGAGCAGAAAGGGACTGTTGTATGTAACCCAAAGTATTTGATGAACATTTCAAAAGGTGAAAACATGGAGGTTATAATATCAACCGACAAAGACAATGTCATTGAAATGAAAATCGGAACATACAAGCAGAAATGGCAAGGAACAGTTGCGGAAAATTATCCGAAAATATCAATGCCGGAATGCAATAATGAATTGATGTTAGAACAGGAACGGTTTAGAGAAATTTTAACTAAAACTGTGCCGTTTGCAGCACCGACAGTCGGATACAGACCGCAGTATAACGGTGTGTTATTTGACATAAAAAACGAAACATTACACAATGTTTCAACTGACGGTAAACGAATGGCACATATAACTACACCTGTTGGCACATATGGAAATATGTCGTTTGTAATAACGCTTCCTGCGGCAAAGGAACTGTGTCGTATTGAAAGTGAAAATCCGCTGTTGCGTATTGTTGTTGATAATACAAATATGCGGTTGTTGTTAGATTATAGTGAATTTATAGTTGTCGCCAGTACATTTAATGAAAATGGTTATGTCAAATATGACAATATGATGAATCGTGAATCGGATATAACTGCAACGGTAAAACGTGCAGAGTTTATGCAGATGATTGAACGCGGTAAATTCGTTTCGGAACAGGGTAAAACAAAAGTTCCGGTAACGTTGGAATTGAAGGATGATGTTTTGAAATGCAATGGCAGAAATATTCGCTGCCAGCTAAAAGATGAAATAGATGCCGATATAGCCGGCAATATTAAAATCGGTTTCAATGCTGATTTTTTAATGGATATGATAAAAACAATACGGTCCGACAATGTTGTTTTGGAATTGAAATCACAGAAAGACGCATTGATAATAAAAGACGGTGATACAGAATTATTGTTGTTGCCGGTGATAGTGTGAAAGGGGACAGTAAAATGCGAAAACGATATTGTAGTATGTGTGGTCGTTTGATGGACGAACACATTGACGAAAACACAGGAAAACCGTTCGATATTCAGTTATGTTCCGGTGTATGTATAGGTGCTGCATGGCGAAATGTTACGGAATCAATTAAAAATGGTGTACGACCACAATGGACGGCAGCAGTAGTACGCAGAAAAAGTAAAGCATTTGAGTATCATAATCAGATAGTAAACTTGTTAAATAAAAAATTTACGCAAAAAAAAAGTTGCCGAGGCATTAGGAATATCTCATGGTACAGTTCATTCATCGTTGAAACAATACGGAAGGGAGTTTATTTAAGATGATAGGAAGAAGAATAAAAGAATTAAGAATAAAAAACGGATTGAAACAACAAGAGCTGGCGGATATGTTCGGCTTATCAAGTGTGTCTATTTCATTTTATGAAAATGAGCAAAGACAGCCAGATATAGATTTTGTTGTTGCGATAGCCAAATATTTTGATGTTTCAACTGATTACTTGTTAGGAAAAACAAATACAAAGAGAATACAGAGAGAAGAAAGGATTGGAGTATTCAGCAAAAGATTGAAACGTGTAAGAGAATTAAAAGGTATATCACAAAGACAAGCAGCAGAAGATTTAAACATAAGTCCACAAAATCTATCGTATTACGAAAACGGTCGTGACGCTGGATACGATTTACTTATCCGTATGGCTCGATACTATGATGTTACAGTTGAGTATTTAATCGGTGTGTCACCTGTCATGCAACGAGAAAATATAGATGTCAATAAAGAATTGGGATTAAATGATAAGTCAATTTGTTTATTGCGACAACGTGACAAATTCGGAGGGCATAGTATCGCAACTAATATTGTAAACAATATTATGGGGACAAAATATTTCCGAAAGCTTGTTGCTATATTGACCGAAGAAAATGAATGTAAAAACAAAGATACACCAGAGCAAAAAGAACTAAGAAACCAAATAGCAAAAGTATATGGTGAGATTTTTTTTACCAGAAAGCGTGACTGGGAAATAGAACAATGCATAAATGGTATTACAAGAGAATTAAGAGAACAATATGAAGTTTATCCAGTAGATGATTGTGAAAGGTCAATGGAGGAATAAAATTTGAAAAAGCATAAAATAAATATATCCAAGATGATTTTCAAATCGTGGGACAAGCACACTGAAATATGGTGTCGGATAGCATTTATGCTGATGATACCATCAGCACTGAGTAGAGTGTTTGCAACAATATGTATTATATTCGGCTTTGTGCTATTAGCAATAATCAGAAAAGGATATGAAGAATATTGGCATTTAGATAATGCAGATAAAGAAAAATATCATGAACTTATGGCTTTGCTGATGGCACTTAATAATGATGATTTTTGGGGAGGACAAGAAGATGAAAAATAAAAATTTTATTACACCACCAATGAGAAAGCCTACGGGTGAAACGGGAAAAACAGTAGCAAAACGCAAAGATAGTTGGTTTGAGGTAAAATTGAAAGACGGTGAACATCTTTCTTTCAACTATCGTTGTAATACTGTCGAACATGTAGCGGATTTAGTTATATTAAAAGAATGTAATCAGGGAAAAGAAGAAGTATTAACAATTATTCCAAAAGATAATATACTTTATATTTATTAACGCAGGAGGAAAAGTAATGCAAGTAGAGTTGAAAGTGAACGATAAAAGCGTTCAAGCTGAAATCAGCGAGGAACAGCTAAAAAAAATGGGATTATTTGAGCAGCTGAAAGAGTTGGGACTGGTTGAGGATAAACCTAAAACAGGATATGAGAGGGTTGAAAAGGGTAGCACGTATTTTTATAATTATTCGTCAGACGACACGGATAATGATATAGACAAAAAAGATATGGTGGACCAAGAATATTACAATAACGCTAACTATTATAGCGACAAGATGATTGCCGAGAACAACGCTCGTGCAGACAGATTACTCCGTCAACTAAGACAATGGCAGGCGTTAAACGACAAGTCTATTTCGGTAGAAGATTGGAAAGATAACGGCAAAAACAAGTGGTGTATCATATACGGTTATGGTCTTGAAAAATTGTATGTAGACTATTTTCATTGTATCCGATTGCATAATGTGATATATTTCACTACAAGAGAAAAAGCGGAGGAAGCCATCGAAGTATTCAGAGATGAATTGATATGGTATTTCGTTGAATACCAACAACGCCTTGACGAAGAATAAGCAATAAGCGAAACGGGGGAGTGAAAGCATGACGACAAAAGAATGGTTACAGAGAGGAATTGAGATTGAAGAAGAAATTGCTGATTTGCAGGCGGTTAATCCGGTTGCATTTTTGGACGAAATAAATGTAGCGGTTTATGAACAAAACATCAAAAACAGAATTGGCGAATTGTACAAAATAAAAAATGAAATTCTTCAAACCGTGAATCAGGTCGAAAGTGCTACACTCCGAAGACTGTTAATTAAGAGGTATATTCAAAATTTAACGTGGGAAAAGATTGCAGAACAGCTAAACTATTCATACAAACACGTTGTACATATTCTTCACCCCAAGGCACTGTCTGCAATCAAAAGAGTTTTAGAAAAAGATTAAGCCGGATTTTATTCCGGCTTTTTTTGTATGCGGAATTTTATAAAAATCCATAAAAACGTCATTATGTAATAGAATGTAACATTGATCCTGTGGTAGTATATGAATCGAAGGGTGAACTGCCGTGAGGCAGTGGGAAAAAATATCTCAAAGCAAAAGAGGGGAATAGAGATATTAAGATAGGCATAGACACGCTTGAAGTATTCAGCGTACCATGTTTATGCTGATTATACGGAATGTATATGTTAATGCATATACATTCTGTTTTTTATTTTGGATAAAGAAAGGGACATAATTATGGAGCTATTGCAATTAGTTGAAAAATTCAAGAACGTTTTCAGCATAGAAAAAATTGAAGATGTTGTTGATGAATTAAAATCAACATTGTTAAATGCGGAAAAGTGTCGAAAGCTATGCGAAGATTGGATTTCAATATGTCCCGATTTAACAAAAGATTATATGCAGATGATATTTCAATATTATTTTGCCGACCGCAAGGAAAAAATGCAAGACTACACACCGAAAAGCCTTGCGGTAGCGGTTGCAGAGTTATCAAAAACCAAAGATGAAAAAATTTGTTTAGATTTGTGTGCGGGAAGTGGAGCATTGACAATCCAAAAATGGAACGAGAATAACGATTTAAAATTTATATGCAAAGAATATGATAGTCGTGTTATTCCGTTTTTATTGTTTAATTTGGCAATTAGAAATATTGACGCCGAAGTTATCCATTGTGATGTATTGTCAGATGAAAATTTCAAAACATACAGGACGCAAAAGGGTGATAGATTTGCAACGGTTAAAGAAGTAGATAAGAGTGAATTTAAAGCTGATTGTTGTATATCAAATCCGCCGTACAATATGAAATGGGAACAGCCGGTATTTGCACAATTACAGAATAGATTTTCACAGTGCGAAGTACCGCCGGAAAGTAATGCGAATTATGCGTTTATATTGACTGCGTTAGATGAAATTAATGGCAAGGCAAGTTTTATATTGCCGAATGGCGTGTTAAGCACTGACAATCAAAAGGAAAAGCAAATAAGACAGTATTTAGTCGAAATGAATTTCATAGAAAGTATAATTGTATGTCCAGATAAAATGTTTGAAGTTACGTCAATACCAACGTGTATTATAACATTTAACAAAAATAAAAAACATTCAACGATAGAAATGATTGACCTGCGACAGAGGTATGAAACGGAACAACGAATGCAAAACGGACAGTTTGGCGGCAAAAGTCACACTAACAGGACATACGCAAAAGAGGTCAAGATTATATCCGAAAGTCAGATACAAGATGTATTAATACAAATTGAACAGTACGGAAATATAGCGGGTTACTGCAAGGCAGTAAGCATTGAAGAAATAAAAAACAATAATTATGTATTGGTGCCAAGCCGATACATAGAGTTTGAGAATATAGAAAATGCACATAGACCGTACAACGAAATAGTTGCGGATATTAACAGAATTATAACTGAAAAAAATACTTGTAAACTAACAATAAACGAAACAATCGCCAAGTCTTTAGGATTTGACATTGAACTGTTCAAGCAAGGACAACGGTACAAATAAATGATTTCTCAAAATTGACAGAAAAAAATATGTGGTGAAAGATTGTAAAAAATGATT
>ENA-OPYX01000583-OPYX01000583.1-human-gut-metagenome-genome-assembly--contig:-NODE-583-length-21185-cov-4.194938_pt1 | contig 21185 bp, 23 predicted proteins | sample MGYA00242639_ERZ504486 | MGnify/ENA primary metagenome ERZ504486 (study PRJEB26092, sample SAMD00036296) | human gut metagenome | host: Homo sapiens | study: EMG produced TPA metagenomics assembly of... | reverse complement strand
TATTTATAAGTTAGGCGGACATCATGGATGCTTCTCTGTATTTTACTGGAGGCATCCTCACCGGCGCTGACAAAACAAAATGGTGGACCAGCACCATCAACAAAATCCTTCGAAACAAGAAATACATGCAAGATTACTCATCATCGCTGAGGACATCGAGGGTGAGGCACTTACCACATTGATCGTCAACAAATTGCGTGGTACATTCAACGTAGTAGCTGTCAAAGCACCTGGTTATGGCGACAGAAGAAAAGCAATGCTTGAAGATATCGCAATCTTAACAGGTGGTCAGGTAATCAGCTCTGATCTTGGTCTGGAATTAAAAAGACACAACGATGGATCAGTTAGGCCGTGCAAAATCTGTCAAAGTTCAGAAAGAGAACACAGTAATCGTTGACGGTGCCGGTGACAAAGATGCAATCGCAAGCAGAGTAAACCAGATCCGTGGACAGATCGAGGAGACAACATCTGAGTTCGATAAAGAGAAATTACAGGAGAGACTTGCTAAATTAGCAGGCGGTGTCGCAGTCATCCGTGTCGGTGCAGCAACTGAGACAGAGATGAAAGAAGCAAAACTTCGTATGGAAGATGCTTTAAATGCAACAAGAGCAGCAGTAGAAGAAGGTATCATCGCAGGCGGCGGTTCTGCATATATCCATGCAACCAAAGCTGTTGCAGAGTTAGCTGACACCTTAGAGGGTGATGAGAAGACCGGTGCAAAGGTTATCTTAAAAGCTCTCGAAGCTCCGTTATACTACATTTCTGCAAACGCAGGTCTTGAGGGTGCTGTTATCATCAACAAAGTAAAAGAGTCCAAAGACGGTATCGGATTCAACGCAGCAACCGAAGAATATGTAGATATGGTTGAGAATGGTATCCTTGACCCGGTTAAAGTTACAAGAACAGCATTACAGAACGCAACATCTGTTGCATCTACACTGCTTACAACAGAGTCTGTTGTTGCAAACATCAAAGAAGATGTTCCGGCAGTTCCAGCAGGCAACCCGGGCATGGGAATGATGTAATTACAGGGGAAAAAAGAATCGATGGTATGGATTCGACAGGAATCTATGGTCATGAAAAAACGGCAGATCGTACGGTCTGTCGTTTTTTATGTCCCAAAATAATAAAATGCACGCTCCGCGAACATTCTATTATCATGAATAAAAGGAAGCTTTGGGGTTGTCCCAAAACTTCCCTGCTAATACTTAATGAATACTTAACGGAGCAGACATGCAAGCAGTCTGTCGTTGTCCTCCGGATTCATGATGCAAAGCCGGATGTACTTGTTGTCTAAAAATGGAAAGGTGGAGCAGTCGCGGATCATCATTTTCTCGCGAATTGCGCGGTCAAAGAGATCCTGTGAAGTGAGATCATCTTTTAAAATGCGTACCAGCATGAAATTGCCGCTCGGTTCATACACTTTAAAATCAGGACTTTTCTGGAATGTCCGGTAGATCCTTGCTCGCTCGGAAGAAATCAGATCTCTGGTGGCTTTGATATATGCAGTGTCACGGAACATCGTCTCTCCGGCAACGACAGCAAGGGAGTTGATCGTCCACGGATTTTTCCTGGTATTGATTGATTTGATCAGGTCACGGTTGCCTGTGATCGCATAGCCGAGACGAAGACCCGGTGCTGCAAAAAACTTTGAGGTGCCGCGCAGGATAACGATGTTGTTATAATAGTTTGTCAGCGGCACGGCTGAGATTTCAGCCATATTATCAGCAAATTCCACATAAGTTTCATCCACCATAACGTAAATGTCATGTTCCTTGCAGGCATCTAAGATATGGCGCATTTCCGTTCTGGTGATGCAGGATGAAGTAGGGTTGTTCGGGTTGCAGATGACGATCAGGTCAATACTTTCATTTAAATGGGAGATAAAATCGTCGACATCTAAGCGGAAGTTGTCCTTTTCACGGAGCGGATAGTAGAGTGTTGTGCCTCCGCCGAGTGAAATCTCTCTCTCATATTCGGAATAAGTAGGTCCGATGACCATCGCTTTTTTCGGGTGCTCGATCTGTATAAAAAGAGAGATCAGTTCCGTGGAACCATTTCCTACGATGACGTTTTCGTATTCGGTGCCACAGTATTCTGCAATGCATTTGCGCAGGGAGGTATATTCCCTGTCAGGGTATGTCGTGATCACATCGATCTGCTCGGAGAGAGCGGTCCGAAGAAGCGGTGATACGCCAAGCGGATTGACATTTGCGGAAAAACTGACGATCTCTTCTTTTTTGATGCCGTAAATCTGTTCTATTTTTTCTAAATCACTTCCGTGAAAATGGTCTTTGTGTTTTATCATTGCGAACTCCTCCAAATTGGTTTATAATCTATTATAATGATTGTCATTGAAAAAGCAAGCAATTAAGAGAGAAAAAGCAGGTGTCGATTTGCGAAGACGGATACAACAACTGGCAAGGGGAAAATTCGAACACTTAAAGCCGTCTCTTTCAATTTCTGTGGATAAGATTGACATCACAGCAATGGAAGGTAATGATATTTCGGGGGATTTCGTGATCACAAGCACAAATCATGTGCCGATGCGTGGAATCGTATATTCTTCCAATCCGAGGATGGAATGTCTGACACCGCAGTTTGAAGGGGAAGAAATAAGGATTCGTTACCAATTTCATAGTTATGGTCTGATCGAAGGTGATATTCAAAAAGGAGAGTTCTGTATCGTAGTAGAACAGGGTGAATATAACCTTTCTTTTGTTGTGTCTGTTTCAAAACTGTATGCAGAATCCTCGGTTGGCAAAGTGAAAAATTTATCCGATTTTGCCAGATTATCAGAAAACGACTTTGACGAGGCATTTCATCTGTTTTATTCGGGCAAGTTTAAAAACATATTTCATCCGGATGAAAAAAGGGAGATGCTTTTATATGAGGGTTTGTCGAAAGGAACACCATCCGGACAGAAAGTGGAGGAGTTTTTGATCGGAATCCACAAAAAGAAGCGGACTGTGGTTTCATTGGAAGAAAGCAGTGCCATATTTTACCAGGTGCATGAAAACAGACTTGAAACTTTTCAGGTGAACAGAAACCAGCATGGATATCTTGAAATCAGAGTCCATTCGGATGCAGAATTTCTGGTTTTAAAGAAACCACGGGTCACCGATGAGATGTTTGTGGGAAGTATCTGTGATGTGGAATATTATATTGTGGCAGAAAAAATGCATGCGGGAAGGAATTTTGGAAAGATCCGTCTGGAGATACCGGGACAGGAACCATTGATCTATACGGTGTGTGCCACGACTAAGCAGGAAAATAAAACGAAGGATGAACCTGTTTTTTTTGATATCCAGAAATCACGCATAAAATTAATGCAGCTTTATCTGGAATACCGCCTGAAACGGATTGTGACCGGAGTATGGGCAAACCAGTCCGGGGTTATTTTGGATCATCTTTCCGTTTTGTGTGAGAATGAAAAGATTTATGGACTGATGAAGGCACAGACGCTGATCATCAACCGCCAGAGACAGGAGGCATCCTGGATATTAGATGATTATAAACGGACGTGTGAGGATCATGAAAGTCCGGAATGGGGGTATTATCTTTATCTGTGCACATTGATGGAGCGGGAGCCGTCCTATGTGGATCGTCTGACGGCGGAAGTGGAACAGATTTTTAAACTGCATCCGGATAATTCGATGTTGTTCTGGGTGCTGTTATTTTTAAAAGAAGAGTATTATCAGAAGCCGGCAGAAAGGTTAGAAGCAATTCGTGACTGGATGCGTTATGATAACAGCCCGTATTTTTATCTGGAGGCATATTATCTGATCTGGCAGGATCCATATTTACTGGCGAGACTTGGATCATTTGAGGTTCGCATATTATACTGGACTGCAAGATGGGGCATTATGACACGGGATATAGCAATACAGGTGGCCGGGCTTATTTCAGAAAAAAAAGAATATCATCCGTTTTTATACCATATTTTAGAGGCGTGTTATGAGGTGAAACCGGATGATGAAATGCTGACGGCGGTGTTAGGATATCTGATCCGCAGCCAGTGCTTTGGTGCAAAGTATCATCACTGGTATGAACTTGGAATTGAACGTGAGATCCGCATCACGAGCCTGTATGAAGCGTATCTTTTATCACTGGATGGAAGAAAATTAGAACGTGTACCAAAGATGCTTCAGCTGTATTTTCAGTATGACAGTGGATTGTCCTGGCAGCAGAAAGCGGTTTTATTTGTCAATATTATTGCGGCAAAAAAGGTGCAGCCTGAGGTATATCAGAAATATCTGCCGATCATAGAACGGTTTGCGATGGAGCAGATGGAGGCTGGTCATATCGATGATAATCTGGCCGTGATATATGATGAAATGTTTGAACAGGGGATTATAAATAGTGATATTGCGCATTGGGCAGCTGAAATTCTTTTTACGCACAAGATGATCTGTACGGATCCACAGGCAGCAAAGATAGAAGTTTATGAATATGCATGCAGCCCAGCATGCAATCATGTGAATAACAGGGAATCCGTGATCCGGAACGGGGCTGCATACTTTACTGTATATACAAAGGATTACTGCCTGATCATGGAGGACATTTATGGTAATCGTTTCTGTGAGGAAATCGGTTGTTGTGAAGAGCCGCTGATGGATATTGACCATTGTGTGAAAAAGTGTACAGAACTTGCACAGGGAGAATTATCCTATATTCTATATTCCATGCAGCAAAAAGTTGCGGATGGAGTGGATGATTCAGATTTTCCGGGTGTGTGGACTGTTTTAAAAGCACCGCAGGTGAGTGACCGCTATAAAAGGGAAATTGCAGAACAGATCATATCATTTTACCGGAAAAGAAAGTATGAGGCGGGCTGTCTGACCGGTCTTGATCATAAATTGTTATCTGCAGCTGCGCGCCGTATGCTGATGCAGTACCTGACGGAAGAACATTTGTATGAAACTGCGTATCGCATGGCAGAAGAGTGTGGGTATGAGCACATGGATACGGCTGCATGCGTTTCTCTGTGCAGTTATGCGATTCATACAGCAGGGTTTGAGGAAGATGATTTCCTTCTTGGGTTTGCAGAGCATGTATTTTACAGAGGCACTTATAATGATGTGATCCTTATCTATCTTTGTAAATATTATAATGGTGCAACAAAGACGATGGCGGAGATCTGGAAAGCTGCGGGAGCATTTGATATTGACACGTTTGATCTTGAGGAACGTATTTTAAGCCAGATGCTGTATTCGACTGATTATATTGCGGATATTGAAGAGATCTACGAGAGTTATGTAAAAGGCGGGGGACGGGAACTGATCTGTATGGCATATTTATCGTATTTTGCAGATGCATGGCTGGTGAGGAATATGGTGGTACCGGAGTATGTATTTGAACAGATCTTTGCCCGTTATCAGGAAGGAAATCCTCTCAACGATGCGTGTAAACTGGGGCTGCTGAAATATTTCTCAGAGAAAGAGCATTTATCAGATGCGATGTATCAGGTGGCAGATGAATTGTTGGAAGAGTACACGTCTAAGAACCGCTGCTTTGCATTTTTTCCTGGAGTTTGAGAAAGAATTACGTTTAAAGTATCATTTGTATGACAAAGCGTTTGTGGAATATCATACAGATCCGGGACAAAAAATTTATGATTCATTTTAGCCTGGATGGAGAACATTACGAGCAGTCACTGTTAAATGAGGTCTATGATGGTGTTTTTGTCAAGGAATTTGTCTTATTTTTTGGCGAGTCTGTACTTTATTATATGACAGAGCAGGTAAAAGGCGGAGGAGAAGATAACGGAAAGTGCCTGCTTAAATTGCCGAAATGTACCGGACGAAGAATCTCATGGAAGGTATGAAATGTTGAATGACATGCATGATGCATCACGCGATGGGAGAACGTGAGATGCAAAGAGAGAAATGAAACATACTATGGAATGCAGATGGTAACGAATGAGGTATTCCGTATTTTATAGTAAGAGGGAGAAAAGTGGAAAAAACGTCGTATTATCTTGGCATTGATCTTGATAATGACAATGCCGTGATCAGTTATTTCCAATTGAATATGAAGGAACCGGAGACTGTCAGCACAGTGGCAGGCAGTGAAGTATACCAGATTCCTCTGATACTTGCCAAAAAACATGGGATCGGTCAGTGGTTTATCGGTGAGGAGGCAAAACGTCTGGCACTTTTGCAGGGAGAGGAAGCAGTATCCGGTCTGCTGCAGGCAGCTCTTGCGGAAAAAGAGTTTTTCATAGAGGGGGAAACTTATAAGGCACAGGAACTGTTAGCACTCTACATAAAAAAGCTGGTATATCTTGCGGGAAAACTGGGGAATCCTGTGATACCTGACTTTTTGGTTATCACGCTTGAACAGTTGTCGCGGGAGGTGACGGAGCTCTTTCTTCAGGTAGCAGAAAGAATTGGAATACCGGAGGGAAAGCTGACACTCATTGACAGGAGAGAGAGTTTTTATTATTTCGCATTCAGCCAGCAAAAAGAATTATGGCTGCATGATGTGTGTCTGTTTGACAACCGGGGAGATGAGGTCTGGTGCAGGAGATTGGAACGGGATCAAAGAACCATGCCGCAGCTTGTCACGATCAGTGAGGAACAGCGGAATATAGACCGGGCAAATAAAGATGCCAGCTTTTTAAAAATCGTATCAGAAGTGACAGGAGGGCATATTGTTTCGGCAGTTTACCTGACCGGAGACGGTTTTGATGGTGAATGGATGAAGGAGTCCCTTTCTTTTTTGTGCAAAGGCCGCAGGGTTTTTATGGGGAAAAATCTTTATTCCAAGGGTGCCTGTTATGCAGCGGCAAGAAAGTGTATGACGGAAGAAAACAGCTGGCAGTTTGTCTATATGGGCGATAATGAGATGAAAGTGAATGTAAGCCTGAAAGTGCAGAGCCAGGGAAAAACAGAGTTTTTTACGCTGATCAGTGCAGGAGATAACTGGTACGAGACTGTTGGAGAATGCGAAGTATTGCTGGATGGATCAAACGAGATCGATTTCTGGCTGCAGCTGCCAAACAGCAAGGAAGCGAAGATTGAGAAACTCACGCTTGCAGATCTTCCCGAACGTCCGCCACGCACAACGCGTCTTCGCATCAAAGCACAGCCGGTTTCCGACATGGAAGTAAAGATCAGGATCAAAGACCTTGGCTTTGGGGAGATATTTAAGAGTTCTGACAAAACATGGGAATATATGATGTCACTGGAAAATGTACAGTAGACAAAGGAGAGGCAGGAGAAACGAATGGGCGAATTGATCTTATGCAGCCAGCAGTTAGCGGCGATGCCCTATTATATTGAAAATGTATCGTTAAATGTTTATTCGCTGGATGAACTGTGCTATTATATCAAAAATAATACCTGTCTATTGGATGCAGACTTTATGGATGACGAGTTGTGTGACTGGGTGGAAAATGAACAGCATTTGCCGGATATTGCACAGAATCTAAGGAATATCAAGGCTGGCGGAGGTGTTTTGTCTGAATTTACCGGCTGTCTGATGTCAGCGTGTGGTTATTGTACGAAAGAGGAACAAAAGCAGATCCGGAATACACTTCAGGAAATGGAACATAAGTCGGCATTTGAATGTGGGAAAATCAAAGCTGACCGTTTTCTGGAGAACCGGAAATACGTCAGCAGTATTGCAGAATACAGAAAACTTCTGCAATCGTGTGAAACTGAAATGCCACAGATGGTTGGCGCAGTGTGGCACAATCTTGGTACCGCATATGCGAGGCTGTTTTTGTTTGAACAGGCAGCTGACTGCTATGCAAGGGCATATGAAAAAAGCAGTGATAAAGAGTCCTTGAAAGAGTGTCTGATGGCATGCCGCTGTAATCATGATGAGCGGGCATTTGAACACAGGAGAGAATATTTTAAAATAGCACCGGAGGAAGCAAAAAAGATTGCAGATGAATTGAGCAGCTGCAGTAGAAGTGATGCGATATGTCAGTTTGAGACAATGCTTGATGAGTGGGATCCGGGGGATGAAAATGTGTGGGAGACGCAGCTTGAGGAATGGAAAAAACAGTATAGGAAGGATTGTATGGTATAAATGAAATTTTTTGACAGATGGAAAAAACGCAGTTTTGAAGAAAAAATGGATGATCTGAGCCAGACTGTGCTGACGGAAAATAACATAAAAGATCCGAAACAGGTGGAGCAGTATGTTGTGGAACGATTAGAGCAGATGATCGATATCACAAGGGAAATCGAGGAGGAAAAATCGGAGTACCGAACAGTCACGTCTTATCTGAATGATGTCCAGAAATTAGAAGATCTTCCGGAACCTGAAAAGAAAAAAATTGCGGATGTGGCACAGAATGTCGTTCAGTTAAACAGTGCGAGAAATATTTTCCTTAATTCAGAAAAAAAACTGACAGATGCACAGTTTACGCAGCTTCAGCAGGAAGAAAAAACCATGCCGGATGCAATCAAACGCCTTAGCTCGAATGAAATCTATCAGGATACTATAAAAAAGGATATGAAATATCTTGAACGGGAAAAAGCCAGATGGCTTTTACACCGTGAATATCTGATGCACCAGCAGAAAAGTTTAAAGAATTTATTATACATCATTCTTGCAATTGTGGCAGCAGTGGCAGTGACACTTATCACGTTACAGCTTGGATTTAAGGTTGATACATATTATGCATGGATGGTACTTATTTTTGTCACTGCAGTGGCGGTGTGTGCCGATTATTTAAAGATGCTGCACAATGACTCTGAGATCAAGTTAGCGGAACGAAGTGCAAATAAGGCAATTCTTTTACTTAATAAGGTAAAGTTTAAATATGTCAATATCACGAATGCCATTGATTATGCCTGTGAGAAGTATCATGTAAGAAGAGCTTCAGAATTAAATCAGCTGTGGCAGTATTATATGGATGCAGTGCGTGAACGTGAAAAATATCAACGCACAAATGAGGATCTTGAATACTTTAATGGCAGATTGGTGCGGGCATTGAACCAGTATCAGTTATATGATGCACAGGTCTGGATCACGCAGGCAGCAGCCCTGATTGATCCCAGGGAAATGGTTGAGGTGAAGCACGGCCTGATCCTGCGCAGACAGAAATTAAGGGATCGGATGGAATATAATGTCGAAGAAATGAAAAATCAGAGGGAGGAAGCATTAAAACTTTCTTCAAAGGCTGGAAGCATGAAACCACAAATCGATGAGATCATCAATGCAATTGACCGGTTGATGGAAACGATGTAAGTTTCTGCCCGGTGTGTCAGGTCTGCCTGTGTAATGTTTGATTTGAATAAGTTGTGGTATGATGAGAAATATATGGATACTGCGTACAAATGCCGGAGGGGCATATTGTACGCAGTATTTTATTCATGCTAATAGAATGCAAAATGTTGTTTGTGACAACAAGCCGGCTTGCAGAACATGCAGTCTATTTGCCACATCCCAGATCAAATTCCGGGTTGCACATATAAAAGTTTTTGCTGTCAAGTTCTTCTTGAACCAGGCGGAGGCCTTCACCGAAACGCTGGAAATGCACGATTTCGCGCTGGCGCAGAAAACGGATCGGTTCACAGACTTCCGGATCTTTGACAAGACGTAAAATATTATCGTAGGTGGTGCGGGCTTTCTGCTCCGCAGCCATATCTTCAAAAAGATCCGTGATCGCATCGCCTTTGCTCTGGAATTCACAGGCATTAAACGGAATACCGCCGGCTGCCTGCGGCCAGATCCCGGCCGTGTGATCGACATAGTAAGGAGCGAAACCGGCGGCCTCAAGTTCTTCAGCACTTAAGCCTTTGGTAAGCTGGCGGACGATGGCGGCAATCATTTCGAGATGGGCTAATTCCTCCGTCCCAATATCCGTCAACAGTCCCGCTACTTTATTATATGGCATACTATACCTCTGTGACAGATAACGGAACGATGCGGCCGCCTCTCCATCTGGTCCTCCATACTGACTGATGATGATCTGTGCGATTTTGGCATTGGGTCTTGTAATGTTGACTGGGAATTGTAAACGTTTTTCATAATTCCACATTAACAGTCACCTCCTTCCCATGGCCATGGATCCGATGCCCAACGCCAGTAATTATCAGGATTTGCGGTGTCGATGGTAAGCGGAGTATAATTTTGCGCATATGCACGCAGTGCAGTGCGTCTTAAGTCAGCATAGTGATTGAAATATTTTAAAGCTTCTTCATCGTCAGGATGCGTGTCGAGATATTCTGTGATTTCTACGACAGCAAAGCTGACCATATCGATCCAGTGGAGGAGTTGGGACTGATTCATCTGACTGATCATCATCGGCATCTACCTCCGTTTGCGGCTAAAAATGGTTTATCCAGTTCTGGAAAAATAGTCCCGGCACTGAGTGAACGATCCGGTTCATAAACAGTAGAAAAATGCTGCCAGGGGACGTATGCCATGGCGAGTACATAATCAGAAATGGTTCTTATATTTTCTGAACAGGAAACAGAATCTGCACAGGATGCAGATTCTGTGCAAAAGTCCAGACCTGCACGGTGTGCAGGATGTGAAACAGATAAACGGTCGCAGGAACGATTGCTGTTCCCGGACATAGGATAAGGTCTCATAATAAGTTATTCCTTTCAATATCAGGTTTACAATAAGATATGTAAAAATGATGATTTTGGTTCATTTAGCAGACATCATATAAAAAGGTAAAAAAATGCGTATTATCAAATCGAAAAAGAGCGCAAAAAATGTTGAAAAATATCAAAATGAGTATAAAATAAAAGATATTGGTATTAAAACAGCAGAAGACAGAGAAGGGGAATAAGAATGAATAAAAGAATTGTTGCAGGTATGCTGTTTACGACGGTTGTGTGTATGACGTTAGGAGGCTGCGGCTTCACAGCTGATAAAGAAAATGTAAAGAATAGTGGTGCTGTGGAATCGGTAATGCCGGGAGCAGAAGTATCTACGGAGATGACAGAAAGAGATGCTGAGGCGGATAATGGTGTGGTACAGCTTAAAGTATGGTCGGAAGAAGACAACTTCGACATGTTAAACCAGATGATAGACAGCTTTGAACAGAAATATGCAGGACAGGCAAAGTTTGAGATTACATTGGAACAAAATGCTGATTCTGATACAAAGGATATTCTTTTGGGAGATATTCATAACGGGGCGGATGTTTTCCCGTTTGCGGATGATCAGCTTTCTGCAATGGTTGCCGCTGGTGCATTATATCCGGTGCCAAATGCAGAAGAAGTAAAGAGTGCGAATTTAGAAGAGTCAGTTTCTGCTGCATCCATTCATGATATCTTATATGCTTACCCAATGACGGCAGATAACGGATACTTCCTTTATTATGATAAAAATGTTCTTTCCGATGAAGATGTCCAGACGATGGACGGCATGTTAGAAGCACTGAATGCTGCGGGCAAATCATTTTCCATGGAGTTTAATTCGGGCTGGTATCTGTATACATTTTTTGGTAATACGGGTCTGGAGTTTGGTATTAATGATGATGGCGTGACAAACTACTGTAACTGGAATGCCACAGATGGTGCAATTAAAGGCGTTGATGTGGCACAGGCCATTTTAAATATCACAACCAATCCGGCATTTATCAGCCAGCCGGATGGAGATTTCATTACAGGAGTACAGAATGGTACGGTTAGTGCGGGAATCAGTGGCGTATGGAATGCAGTTTCAGTCAGGGAAGCATGGGGCGATAATTACGGAGCCGTAAAACTTCCAACTTACACGGTGGCAGGACAGCAGGTACAGATGTCTTCTTTTACCGGTTATAAAATGATGGGCGTGAATGCATATTCCAAATATCCGGAATGGGCAGCAAAACTTGCAGACTGGCTTACAAATGAGGAAAACCAGACAATCCGTTTTGAAGAGAGGAATCAGGGACCTTCGAATACGAATGCAGCAGCTTCGGATGCAGTAAAACAGGTGCCGGCAATCCAGGCAGTTATTGCACAATCAGAATTTGGTAAACTGCAGCGGGTTGGAAACAGTTACTGGGATGCATGTTCTGCATTTAGTGATACGATGGCAGCTGGTAACCCATCCGGTCAGGATCTGCAGGAAATTATGGATACACTTGTTGAAGGAATAACAGCATCCGCAGCAAAATAAAGGATAGGAGACAGATCACATTATGAAAAAACAGGGACGTTTCAGCACGAAAATGATCATATTGATTCCGGTGTTTGTTATTGGAATTATATCTATTATTTCGAGTGTTCTGGCAGTAAAAATATTCGTAAGGTTAATGAGAATGCAACACAGATTGCGAATGGTTATATGGTCTGTATCGCAGATTTGGGATCAATTCAGATAGAAACAGAAAAGATTCATCGGCTTGGATTGTCACATATTGTAGCAACAGATCTTGACTCAATGATCTCTCTTGTAGATGTCATACGTTCAGAACAGACGGTGCTTGATGAGTATCTGTCAGATTTTGAACAGTTTATAGATGATTCAGACCGCGAAAATTACGAGGCGATATTGTCAAATTATGAAGGTTTGAAATATGAAAATGCAAATCTTATGGCATACAGCGCAAATGGAAATAAAGAGGCTGCGTATGCTTTGGCAAACGGTGCAATTTCAGAGTATGCAGACAAGATAGATCAGAATATTACAGCAATCCAGGAAGTGGTAAATAATAATGCAGATACGGCAAAGCAGCAATTGACCAAGGTATATAAGTATTCTTTGACGGTCAGCTTCGTTACGATTGCTGTCAGCATGGCATCTTTGCTGTTTGCGGTATTTTCTGTACTGAAGATGGTAATCGTACCACTTTCTAAAACGAAGAATGAGATCAATGAGATTATTGATGGTATAGACAGAAGAGAAGGAGACCTGACCAGACGAGTAACCATTATGGAGAATCAGGAAGTGGCAGCAGTCGGCAGTGGCATCAACCTTTTCATGGGAAAATTACAGGATATTTTTAAAACGATCATTCATAATTCAAAACGTATGGAAACGGTAGTCAATGAAGTCCGTGAAAGTGTTATGACATCAAACAGCAGTGTGTCTGATCTGTCTGCATTAACGGAGGAACTTTCAGCTACCATGCAGGAGATGTCAGATAATGCCTCTTTGATCAATTCCAATACAGAATCTGTTGCGGGAGAGGTAAATCAGATTGCGGAGCGTACAACTGAGATTAATAATTATACGAAAGAAATGAAAGGTCATGCGGATTCCATGGAATCTGCTGCGCGTTCTAATATGGAATCTACCGGCACGAAAGTCAATGAGATTCTTGAGGTATTAAACAGGGCGATTGAGGACAGTAACAGTGTAAATCAGGTAAATAGCCTGACGGATGATATTTTGAATATTGCAAGCCAGACAAACCTGCTTGCATTAAATGCATCTATTGAAGCAGCCAGAGCAGGGGATGCAGGACGCGGTTTTGCTGTTGTTGCAACAGAGATCAGTCAGCTTGCAGCTGCCAGTCAGGAAGCTGCAAACCGTATCCAGCAGATCAACAGTGTTGTGACTCAGGCAGTGCATAATTTAGCAGACAATGCAAATGGACTGGTACAATATATGAACGAGTCGATTCTCCCAGAGTTTGAAGAATTCGTAACGGCCGGAAGTGAATATAAAAATAAGGCGACCTACATAGAGAATGTCATGAACGAGTTTGAATCAAAGACAGATTCGTTGAAGAATACAATGGTTGAAATACAAAAGTCCATCAATACGATCGCACATGCCATCGAGGAGGGCGCAAAGGGAGTCAGCAATGCAGCAGACAGCACGCAGGTGCTGGTTACGGATATGGAAAATATCTCGAACCGTATGGATGAGAATTTTGAGATTGCAACCGATTTGAAGAAAGAAACTGCAATATTTACCAAAATATAATGTCGGCAAAGTATCTAATAATAAAATAATAGCTTGGCAGCGCAGGGACAGGAGAAAAATCCTGTCTCTGTTTTCAATTTGTAAGCTTGTCAGGCAGAAAAAATTGTTATATAATGACGTGTACGGCGTTTGAAAATCTTTTCCGGATTATAAAACGGAAAATGAGAATACAGGAGGAAAACAAACAATGAGCAAAGTAAGAACAAGATTTGCACCAAGTCCTACAGGAAGAATGCATGTGGGAAATCTGCGTTCTGCATTATATGAGTTTTTAATTGCCAAACATGCGGGCGGAGATTTTATGCTTCGTATCGAAGATACGGATCAGGAGCGTTTTGTGGAAGGTGCAGTTGATATCATATATCACACATTAGAGGAAACAGGTCTGGTTCATGATGAGGGACCGGATAAGGATGGCGGTTATGGTCCTTATGTGCAGAGTGAGCGTATGAAGACCGGCATCTACATGAAATATGCCAAAGAATTAGTAGAAAAAGGCGAAGCATACTACTGCTTCTGCGACAAGGAGCGTTTAGAGTCCTTAAAAACAGAAGTGGACGGTAAAGAGATCATGATATATGACAAACACTGTCTGCATTTAAGTAAAGAAGAAGTGGAGGCAAATCTTGCTGCTGGCAAACCGTTTGTCATCCGTCAGAACATCCCGAACGAGGGAACAACGACCTTCCATGATGAGTTATACGGAGATATCACGGTGGATAATGCAGAACTTGATGATATGATCCTGATCAAATCCGATGGATATCCGACCTATAATTTTGCAAACGTGGTTGACGATCATACCATGAACATCACACATGTGGTACGTGGAAATGAGTATCTTTCCTCTTCGCCGAAATACCAGCGTCTGTATGATGCATTTGGCTGGGAATCACCGGTTTACATCCATCTGCCGCTGATCACGGATGAAAACCACAAGAAACTTTCTAAGAGAAGCGGACATTCTTCTTTTGAAGATCTATTAGAGCAGGGATTTTTAAGTGAAGCAGTTGTAAACTATATCTCACTGCTTGGCTGGAGTCCGGAAGATAACAGAGAAATTTTTACCTTAGATGAGCTGATCAAAGAATTTGATTACCACAGAATCAGCAAATCACCGGCAGTTTTTGATTACACAAAGTTAAAATGGATGAATGGCGAATACATCAAAGCTATGGATTTTGACAGTTTCTATGAAAAAGCAGAGCCATATATCCGCGAGGTGATCACAAAGGATCTTGATTTAAAGAAGATTGCAGCAATGGTAAAAACCAGAATCGAAGTATTCCCGGATATCAAAGAGCATATTGATTTCTTTGAGGCACTTCCGGAATATGATGTGGCAATGTACACACACAAGAAGATGAAGACAAATGCGGAAACTTCTTTAAAAGTATTAAAAGATGTACTTCCTCTGTTAGAGACACAGGAAGATTACAGCAATGATGCATTATATGCCACATTGTTAAAATATGTGGAAGAGACCGGCGTGAAGAACGGTTATGTTATGTGGCCGATCCGTACGGCTGTTTCCGGCAAACAGATGACACCGGGCGGAGCAACAGAGCTGATGGAGGTACTTGGAAAAGAAGAGTCCATTGCCCGCATCAAAAAAGGGTATTGAATTATTAGAGCAGTAAGATTTTTTTGATCAGGCAGGGAGATTTTCAATTTCCCTGCCGTTTCAAATTTATGAATTGAGGTAATCTATGAGCTTTAACGCATCACAGACACGGGCAATCCATCACAAAAACGGACCGATGCTCGTTCTTGCCGGACCGGGTTCCGGAAAAACCCTTGTAATCACAGAACGTACAAAATATCTGATCGAAGCGTGTGGGATAGATCCGGCACAGATCCTTGTTATCACATTTACCAAAGCCGCTGCAACGGAGATGAAGCGAAGATTTCAGCGGAAAATGAACCGGTCATGTCCGGTGACATTTGGCACGTTTCATGCAGTATATTTTGCTATTTTAAAACATGCATATAATACAGCGCAGACAATATTGCCAGGGAGGAACAGCGCTACCAGTGTATGCGTGAGATCATAGCGAAAGAACATCTGACCTATGAGGATGAGACGGAGTTTATCACATCTCTGTTAGGGGAGATCAGTCTGGTCAAAAATTCCGGGATAGAAATCGCCAACTATTATTCGAAAAACTGTGCGGAGACCGTGTTCCGAAAGATTTATCGCCAATATCATGAATTTTTGTACAAAAACAGACTGATTGATTTTGATGACATGTTAGTATACACGAAGGAACTTTTTGAACAGCGTGCCGATATCCTTGCCGCATGGCAGAATAAATACCGCTATATTTTGATCGATGAGTTTCAGGACATCAACCGGATCCAGTATGACATTATAAAAAATGTTAGCGGGTAAGCGGAAAAATCTGTTTATCGTGGGGGATGATGACCAGTCGATCTACCGTTTCCGGGGTGCGAAGCCGGAGATCATGTTACACTTTAAGGATGATTACCCGGAGGCGGAGACGGTTCTTTTAGATGTGAATTACCGTTCCGTAAAAAACATTGTGACAAGTGCCGGATATCTCATCGGCCACAATAAGGAACGCTTTCAGAAAAAAATAGAGGCGGCGGATCAGGGGGATATCCCGGTTGAATGGCAGTTGTTTGAAAGCCAGCGCAAAGAAAATGCAAGAATCATCTGGGATATTCAGGAGGCGGTGGAGAAAGGCGCAAAATATGAAGAATTTGCAGTGCTTTTCCGCACCAATACACAGCCGCGACTTCTGATGGAACAGCTGATGGAGTATAATATTCCATTCCGAACGAGAGATACCGTGCCGAACTTATACGAGCACTGGATCGCAAAAGATATTTTTGCATACATAAGGATTGCTCTGGGAAGCAGGGAACGCAGGGATTTCCTGCAGATCATGAACCGTCCGAAACGCTATATCAGCCGGGAATCGCTAGACGAGGAGACCGTGGCATTTGATGTGTGGGAGTGGTACTATGAGGAACAGCCGTGGGTGGCAAAGCGCATCGAAAAATTAGAGGGCGATATCCGTATGTTAGAGAGATTAAGTCCGTATGCGGCGATCAATTACATCCGGAAGGCAATCGGATATGATGAGTTTTGTACAGAATATGCGGATTACAGACGTATCAAAGCGGATGATCTGTTTGATGTTTTGGATGAGCTCCTGGATGCAGCGAGGGAATATAAGACTTATGATGCGTGGTTTGACCACATTGAAAATTACACAAAAGAGCTGCAGGAATTTTACCGCGTGCAGAATCAGAACCCGAACAGTGTTGCGTTAGCAACATTACATAGTGCAAAAGGTCTGGAATATGAAAATGTCTATATCATTGACGTCAATGAGGGCGTCATGCCATACAAAAAAGCAGTGCTGGAACCGGAAGTGGAAGAAGAGCGAAGGATGTTTTATGTAGGAATGACGAGAGCAAAAAAAATCTGCATCTTTTTTCAGTCAGACAACTGAACCATAAAGATGCAGAAATTTCCCGTTTTATCAAAGAAGCGCAGCCACCGGAAAAGAAGAAGGATTAATCATCCATCTCCTCGAAGGCTGCCTCGTCTAAAAGTTCGTCAAAACGGTCGGATACAGCTTCGTATTCTTCATCGTCCTCAATGTTATCAAGGGAAGGATTGCCTTCGCTGTCTTCAGAATAACGATAAATAAATACTTCGCCTTCCTCGTTTTCCTCGCCATTTTCATCCAATGGAAGAAGTGCGATGTAATCGCGTTCGCCAATTGTAAAAATGGTAAGAATTTCGCATTCTACCTGACTTCCGTCGTCAAGATCAAGGGTTACAACGATATCTTCATCGTCATTGTTCTGGTTGAAATCGCTCATGCCGATACCTCTCTTTTTTATAGTGGTCCTAATAAAGACAATGACATCATAACATAATCGGATGTGATTGAACATATTTTTCTATACAAAATGTGAAAAAAAAGGTATACTATTTTTATTAGAAAAAGATACTGGGGTACGATAGAAAAGGTGGCAGACAGCATGGATTACACGATCAGAGAAGGCAATTACGAAAAGTTAGGAGTACAGAAAAAGGATGATGCAGTGATTTTTACGTTCGAAGGGGAAAAAGAAGAGAACTGCAGCATTCTTTTTTATGGGAAAAAAGCAGAACCTGTCTGCAAAATTTTAGTACCGGAGGAATATTGCCGGGGATCCGTGCGTTCTGTGGCCGTAACCGGTAAGTTATGGAAAAATTTAAGATACAATTATGAGATAAACGGAAAAATCATTACGGATACCTATGCAACCCGTATTATCGGCAGGGAAAAATGGAATGACAAAACCCGCAGTGAGAAGGATTATTTTATCTGTGGCGGTGCATATCCGCAGGCATTTGACTGGGAAAACGACAGACAGCCGGAGATTAAACGGCAGCAGATGGTTATGTATAAACTGCATGTGCGGGGATTTTCCATGGAGGATACATCCTGTCCGAGAAAAGAACGGGGGACATTCCGAGCGATTACAGATAAAATCCCATATCTGAAAAAACTTGGCATTACGACCATAGAGCTGATGCCTGCCTACGAGTTTGAGGAACAGGTGATCCCAAAGAAAACGGTACTGCCGGATTACCTTAAGTGGGAAAGTCACGGAGAAGATCTGATCAAACCGGAAAGTGTACAGCCGGTGGAAAAGATTAATTACTGGGGGTATGTTCCCGGCAATTATTTTGCACCGAAGGCATCCTACAGCAGCAGTGCAGATGCAGCGTCTGAGTTTCGGGAACTGGTACATACACTGCATGAGAACGGCATGGAATGTGTGATGGAATTTTATTTTGCGCCGGGGATGAACCAGAATGTGATTTTAGATGCACTTCGGTTCTGGGTTCGTGAGTATCATGTGGATGGATTTCATCTTCAGGGGGATTCACTGCCTGTTACGGCGGCGGCACAGGACCTTCTGCTCAGCCGGACAAAGCTGTTTTATACACATTTTGATCCGATCCTTTTGGAAAATGCAAAAAAATATCATCATTTATATGTATACAGTGATGAATACCTGTACCCGGCGAGAAAAATGCTGAACCATATGGAAGGAAACCTTAACGAGTTTTTCTGCCAGCAGAGAAAGCAAAACAGCGTGGAAGGGTTTGTCAATTACATTACTAATAATAATGGATTTACATTGTGGGATCTGTTTTCCTACTGTGAAAAACACAATCTGGAGAACGGGGAAGATAACTGTGATGGAAACAGTTTCAATTACAGCAGTAACTGTGGCGTGGAGGGAAATACCAGAAAAAGATACATTGATAATCTGCGGAAAAAACAGGTTAGAAATGCGTTGGCAATGGAGTTTCTGGCACAGGGTGTTCCATTGGTTTTAGGGGGCGATGAGTTCTTAAACTCACAGCAGGGTAATAACAATGCCTACTGTCAGGACAATAAGACCGGCTGGCTGAACTGGAAGAAACAAAAGAAGGAAACCTGGCTGTCTGAATTCATAAAAAATCTGGCAGATTTCCGCAGGGAGCATCCGATCATCGCATCAGAACATCCGATGGAATTAAATGATTACGGCAGGAAAGGTTTCCCGGATCTTTCCTATCATGGGGAGAGCGCATGGATCTCTTCGATACCGGCTGACAGACAGGCGGCGGGGATTCTGTATTGCGGCGAATATGAAAAGAAGACAGATCAGACACCGGATGATTATATCTATATCGGCTATAATTTTCATAGCGGTCTGTCGCATCTTGCGCTGCCTAAACTCCCGCAGAACAAGAAATGGTATCTTTTGATGACTACGGCAGCGGAAAATTCGTTCCTGCCGGAAAAAGAAATCCTCGAGGATCAGCATCTTTTAGCAATCGAGGGTCAGTCGATCAATATTGTAATTGGAATATAAAAGTAGTAAAGAGGGTAAAAGAACATGATAAAGGCATGGAAACATTTATGCACGATCCTGCATCACAAAAATCTGGTCCGGGCAGGCTGTTTTAAGATCGGACTTTATAAGCAGGGACTGCTGCATGACATGTCGAAGTATACACCGACAGAATTTCTGGTGGGATGCAAATATTATCAGGGGACAATGAGTCCGAATAACGCAGAACGTGAAGATAAAGGGTATTCTGCGGCATGGCTTCACCATAAAGGACGAAATAAACATCATATGGAGTACTGGATTGATTATGGAGTCGGTGATGGAAGAGATGGACAAAAAACACATCGCGGGATCTGTGGCATGAAGATGCCGATTAAGTATGTAGCGGAGATGTATGTGGACCGCGTTTCTGCATCAAAGAATTATCAACGTGATAAATTCAAACTGGACAGTCCGCTCCAGTATTATCTGAAGGGCAGAAAATATTATATTTTAAATGAAGACACAAAAGCCATGCTGGAATTATTACTGGTGATGCTGGCGGTAAAAGGGGAAGATGAAGTGAATCATTTCCTCAAATATGAGGTATTAAAGGGAAAAGTTCCCTATGAAAAAGAATACCTCATAAATCTCAGGAAAAATCTGGAAAAAGGCAGTGCATATCATCTGGAAGAGGAGCAGTGAGAACAAAAGATTCTCCTGTGATGGGATGCGAAAACGTTAAGCGGTAGGAGTGAAGTGCCTGCCGCTTTATTGTTGTGTCCGTCGGATTGTAAAGAAAATCCCCGATCAGCGGATGTCCAATTGATTTTAAGTGAACACGGATCTGATGGGTACGTCCGGTCTCTAAATGCAGCGATAACAGGGACAATCCGTCATGATAAGCAAGACGTCTGTAATGCGTGATGGCGCGTTCTCCGTTTTCAAAGTCAATCTGCCGTTCGATTGTCGATCCGGCAACACGTCCGATCGGAGCATCAATCGTTCCGGATTCGGGTGTTTTTCCGGAGGCAATGGCAATGTATTCTCTCGATATTTCACGTCTGGCTGCCGCGGTACTTAAAATAGCGGAACTTAACATGTGCTTTGCGATCAGAGTGAGTCCGGTCGTGTCACGGTCAAGGCGGTTGACGCAGCGGAAAGTATATGGAATCTCCTGGTCATTGTAATAGCCGCATACGGCATTTGCAAGCGTATGATCGTAATGATTCAGAGAAGGGTGAACGGGCATTTGAGCCGGCTTGTTTACGGCGAGGATATCCTCGTCCTCATAACAGATCGAAAGCGGCATGGAGACCGGTAAAATGTGCGCAGAGGAAGTGCTTTCTTCCAAGCGGATAAAAAGTTCATCTCCGGCGGATAACTTTGTGCGCATATAAGCCCATATGCCGTTTAACAGAACACTTTCGGGTGGTTTTTTTCAGTTGTACAAATACTGCATTGGGATAGCCTTTTAATGAAAGGTATTCCCGAAT
>ENA-OPYX01000582-OPYX01000582.1-human-gut-metagenome-genome-assembly--contig:-NODE-582-length-21200-cov-6.110046_pt1 | contig 21200 bp, 18 predicted proteins | sample MGYA00242639_ERZ504486 | MGnify/ENA primary metagenome ERZ504486 (study PRJEB26092, sample SAMD00036296) | human gut metagenome | host: Homo sapiens | study: EMG produced TPA metagenomics assembly of... | reverse complement strand
GGAGATTATAGCAAAAATACAGACCGATTTTCCAACGAAATTCGGAATACCCAGACAGAGCGGACTCGTAGAGTCTTTAAAGGGAGTCATTACATTTGAGCCGAAGTATCGCAATCCTCAAGGTGTGTACGGATTGGACGGGTACAGCTACATCTGGCTTTTGTGGTCATTTAGTGAGAATCACAGGCAGGGCTGGTCGGCTACCGTAAAGCCACCGAGACTTGGCGGCAACAAGAGAATGGGAGTTTTTGCAACGAGATCTCCGTTTCGTCCAAACGATATTGGTCTTTCCTGTGTAAAATTAGAGCGAGTTGTCCTCGATGAGAAGAATGGACCGATGCTCTATGTAGCAGGCGTCGATCTGATGGATCAGACACCAATCTACGATATCAAGCCGTATATCCCATTTACGGACAGTCACCCAGACGCAAAGGGCGGCTTTTCTGATGCAGTGAAGGATTATGAGCTTGAAGTTTCATTCCCAGCTCATCTTCTGGCACATTTTCCAGAGGAGAAGAGGGAGGCAGTGATCTATGTGTTAAAGCAGGATCCACGCCCAGCCTACCAGCGTGATGAGACAAGACGTTACGGCGTAGACTTCGCTGGATTTGACGTGCGTTTCCACGTAAAAGGGCAGGTGCTTACCGTGTGCGAGTTAGAGGAGCGCGCAAGCGGTATGATTTTTCGCTGAGCGACAAAAGTAAAAAATCGAATGGAGTTAAAGTATTATGAAGAACCAGAGTGAAAACAAGGTATATACATTGGCAGAGGTGCTTGGAAAGCACACCATTGCAGAGTTAAAGCAGATGACACAGGTACTTGAGGTAAAAGTATTATCCAAGGCGAAGAAGCAGGAAATTATCGATGCTTTGTCTGCAAAGCTGTTAGATAAGGAGCTTCTTACTGCATGGCTTCTTGCAGCAGGAAAGCAGGAGATTGAGGAATTAGAGCTTGCAATGGCAGAAGACGTTGTTATTGCAGAGGAGTCTGGCCGCTTCTACTATTGGAGAAATCTTCCAGTTGTATTTGTAACAGGTGATGGTGTTGTTGTAGTACCATCTGAAACTGCTGCAGTATATAATGAGATTAAATCAGATAGTGAGTATGCAGCAAAGAGAGCACGCATTGATGTGATGGATGAGTATCTGATGTCATGTGTAAACCTGTATCGTGCAATTGATATCACAACATTCTTGTCTATCTTAAATGGTCAGACAGGAATGAATGCAAAAAGACCAGAGCTTGAGAGCTGGTTAAAGGATCGTGAAGCAGTTCGCGGACAGCAGATGTACTTTTTTGAGGGCGGATATATTTTAAGCGAGGAGTATCGCACAAAGAAGGAAGGTGAGGTTGTTGATTATCATCAGCTTTTAGAGCGTCAGGGTGCAATGAGCTATTACATTCCGGCAAAGAGCGAACTGCTTCGCTATGCAGATCCGTACTATGTAGAAAAGACACCATCTTACGCTGCATTCTGCCGTTTCATTCAGGCTCGTCTTGGCCGTCCGGAAAACGAGGCAGCAGTGATCGGTTCTCATATCCAATTAATCATGCGCCATGGTGCAATGCCAAAAGACATCTTTGCTGAGATGGAGCGCTTTGGACTGACAGAGGAAAATGAGGAGCTGATGAGCGATTTCATCACTGTTATGATGGATATGTATAATAATACAAGAATGCCAGAGACAAGAGGCTTTACAACCGTAGAGGCACAGAAGGCAGATCCATCACGTCAGAAGAAGATTGCAAGTGCTTCAGAGATTGTAACTTCTTCTATGCCAATCGTAAAAAACCGCATCGGCGGAAAGAAGATCTATCCAAATGATCTTTGTCCGTGCGGAAGCGGCAAGAAATATAAGAAGTGCTGCGGAAGAGTAAATAAATAATTAACTACCGGGCAACATAAAAGAAAGGCAGGTTTAATATGAGCTTACATTACCAATATGCGGATATGCATTGTGACACATTGCTTCATGGCTTGGGAAAAGGCGTAAATGACATATATGACATGCCAGATGCCATGCTGGACATCAAAAGAATGGCAGAGGCAAATGTGCTGTGCCAGTTCTTTGCTGTATTTTTTCCACCACGTCCAGAAATGCTCACACCACAGGAGTGCGAAAAACGATTAAAGGCGGGTCGTCCAGAGATGCCGCCGGATGAGGAATTGTTTTCAAAGGCTGTCAGTCTGATGAAGGATTCCTTTGCGGCTCACAAGGATGTTATTCGTCAGGCATATTGTTTTGACGACGTGATGAAAAATAAGGAGCAGGGTCTGATCTCAGGTGTGCTTACAGTTGAGGATGGTCGTATGGTAAATGGTAGCATTGACCGTCTCGAACAGTTGGCAAAGACTGGTGTACGCGCAATTGCGCTTACATGGAACTTTGAAAATTGTTTTGGTTCGCCAAACTCGCGTGATCCAAAGATTATGTCTAAGGGTCTTAGCGCATTTGGTAAGGAAGCCATAGAAGCCATGAATGAGCTTGGCATTTTGGTAGATGTATCTCATCTGTCAGACGGAGGCTTTTATGATGTCGCAAAGATTTCAAAAAAGCCATTTGTTGCCACTCATTCAGACTGCCGCGCACTTGCAGCGCATCCAAGAAATTTGACGGATGATATGATCCGTCTGCTTGCCCAAAAAGGCGGCGTTTCAGGAATTAATTTTGCACCGGCATTTCTGGATGATACGCAGGGAAACAATACAAGCCGCATAAGCGATATGGTGCGTCATGTAAAACACTTTATCGAAATTGGCGGAGAGGACTGCGTTGGCATTGGCACCGATTTCGATGGTATCGGGGGAAATCTCGAGGTCGGAGAGCCAGGACAGCTTGCACTTTTATTTGAAGCGCTTGAAAAAGCAGGAATCACACCGCGCCAGATTGACAAGATTGCATCAGGCAACGTGCTTCGCGTAATGAAAGAAACGATGCGCCCAAGATTTGAGTAAGCTGTAGGCAAAAAACATGAGGGGCTTTTGAGTAAAAAAGCAGGGAATGTGCAAATTGGGATTATTTGAGGAAAAAAGAGAAAGAATGGAGAGACAAAAAGATGAGCATGAAGTATGATTTTACAACAATTTTAAACCGCGAAGGAACAGGAGCAATTGCAGTCAGCAAGATTCCTTTTGACAATGCCGAAATTAAAGAAGGTTTTTCTAAGATTCCGATGTGGGTTGCAGATATGAATTATGCAACAGCACCGAGCGTTATTGAGGCAATACAGAATCGTCTGGCACATCCAGTTTTCGGCTATTTTGATATCAAGGATGCTTATAGTGAATCTATTATAGAGTGGCAGAAAACTAGAAATGGTGTAACAGATATTCCAAAGGAAGCTATTGACTATGAAAATGGTGTGCTTGGCGGTGTGTCTTCTGTATTGCAGGCATTTACAGCACCAGGTGAGGCAATTCTTCTTCATTCACCAGCATACATTGGATTTATCGGAACCATCACTAACATGGGACGAAAGATCGTTTACAGTCCATTAAAGAAGGACGAGCAGGGTGTATGGCGCATGGATTATGAGGATATGGATAAGAAGCTTAAGGAAAATCATATTCATCTGGCAATCTTTTGCACTCCTCACAACCCGTGTGGCCGTGTATGGGAGCGTGAAGAGATTGAGAAGGCAATGGAAGTTTATGAAAAGAATAAGTGTCTTGTCATTTCAGATGAGATCTGGTCTGATCTGACCTTAGAGGGTCATAAGCATATCCCGACACAAAGCGTGAATGAGTATGCTCATGAACATACCTTTGCTTTCTACGCGCCGTCAAAGACATTTAATCTGGCAGGTCTTGTAGGATCCTACCACATTGTATACAATAGCTATCTGCGTGACCGTTTGATGGAAGCAGAAAAGTGCAGTCATTACAATAGTGCAAATGTTCTTTCTATCAGTGCACTGATGGGTGCTTATACAAAGGAAGGTGCTGAGTGGGTTGATGAACTTCGCGAAGTTCTGACACAAAACGTTGATTATGCATATACATATATCACAACACATTTTGAGGGTGTTTCTGTGGCAAAGGCACAGGGAACCTACATGCTATATTTGGACTGCAGCGGCTGGCTTAAGGAACATCCTGAGATGACTATGAATGATCTGATCCGTGCCGGAATTGCAGTTGGCGTTGTATGGCAGGACGGAAGACCGTTTATGAATCCAAATACGATCCGTATGAATCTTGCAGTTCCACATGCGTTAGTAAAGGAAGCAATGGATCGTCTGGATAAATATGTATTTAACGCAAAGTAAGATATTTTAATTAGAGAGGATTAGCTGTCAAGAGGCAGCAAAAAAGGTTATTAGAATGGAAGCAATTCGATACGAGAATTCTGAAATTGATGAGAGGATTATCCGCGCCGTAACAGAGATCGGATATGAGGAGATGACACCAATTCAGCAGTCTGCTATTCCGGCACTGCTTGAAGGACGTGACATCATTGGACAGGCACAGACCGGAACTGGAAAAACAGCGGCATTTGGTATTCCGCTTGTTCAGATGATCGACCCGGAAGATGAGCGCGTGCAGGCAATCGTGCTTTGCCCGACCAGAGAACTGGCCATCCAGGCAGCAGATGAGCTGCGCCGCTACGCAAAATATCTGCCGGGTGTAAAAGTGCTTCCGGTGTACGGAGGACAGGATATTGAAAAACAGATCCGTTCTCTTCGCGGAAAGGTGTCCATTGTTGTTGGAACACCGGGAAGAGTTATGGATCATATGAGAAGACATACGTTAAAGCTTGAGGGCATCCGCATGGTTGTGCTGGATGAAGCTGACGAGATGTTAAATATGGGCTTTGTAGAGGATATTGAGACTATCCTTGCAGGTGTACCAGAGAATCATCAGACGGCATTGTTTTCAGCAACAATGCCGGATGAGATTCTTCGTATCACTGGCCGTTACCAGAAGGATGCACAGATGATTCAGATCGAGAGAAAGGAACTGACTATTCCGCTTGTCAAGCAGTACTATTATGAGGTACAAAGACAGAACAAGGAAGAGGTAGTATGCCGTTTGCTTGATTATTACAATCCAAAGCGTTCTTTGATTTTCTGCAACACAAAGCATATGGCAGATGTGCTTTGCGAGAACTTAAAGGGAAGAGGCTATTTTGCTGATGCACTTCATGGTGATTTGAGCCAGATGATGCGCGATAAGGTTATGAACAGCTTTAGAAATGGCACGACAGAAATTCTTATTGCAACAGATGTTGCAGCAAGAGGTCTCGATGTGGATGATGTTGAAGCTGTATTTAACTTTGATATTCCGCAGGATGTAGAGTATTATGTTCATCGTATTGGACGTACAGGACGTGCAGGAAGAAAGGGACGTTCCTTCACTCTTGTTGTCGGAAGAGAGATCTACCGTATCCGAGATATTGAGCGTATCTGCAATACACAGATCAAGCCTAGAATGGTTCCGTCTGTTGCAGATATCACACAGGCAAAGGCAAGCCAGATCTTTGATCAGGTTATGGAAGTGATTTCTAATAATGATCTGTCATCACTTCAAAAGAAGGTAGAGGACAAGATCGAAGAGGAGAATATCACGGCAATGGAGCTTTGTGCAGGTTTCTTAAAGCTTCATCTTGGAGATGACATGGAAGAAATTCCAGCAGAAAATTACATTGAAGAGATGAGAAAGAAGCGCGCTGAGAGAGGCGGCAGAGGCAGAAGAGACGGACGCGGTGAGGACGGAAGACGTCGTCGCAGACATACCGATGAGGATGTGCTTGATATGCTGCGTCGTCCAGGCAGACGTAAGTCTGATCGAAGAGATGAGGAGGGTTTCGAGAAGGACTCTGAAAGATCCGAGAGAAGATCTGACAAGAAGAGAAGAGACTATGACAAGCGCTCTGACAGAAGAAAGTCCGAAAAAAATGCAGATCGCGAGTACGAGCGCGTATTTGATAAGCAGGATAAAAAGTCAGATAAAAAATCTGACAAGAAGTACGATAAGAAGTTTGACAAAAAGGATGGTGCAAAGAGAAAATCCGATAAGTCAGATAAAAAATCAAAGGGATTCTTTGGAAAGGAGCGCTCCTCAAAGAAGACTGAGATTGACAAGAAGACTGGAAAGGCAAAGAAATGAAAGTAAAACAAAATCCACTTGGCAGTGCGCCTCTTGGCAAGTTGCTTGTGAAATTTGCGGTTCCGTCGATTATCAGCATGCTGGTATCAGCGCTGTATAACATCGTAGACCAGATCTTTATCGGTCAGGGCGTTGGCATGTATGGAAATGCGGCAACAAATGTTGCATTTCCGCTGACAACGCTTGCCACAGCTGTCGGTCTGATGCTTGGAATCGGTGGAGCATCTAATTTTAATCTTGAAATGGGACGAAAGCATGAGGAGAATGCGAAAAAAATCGCAGGAACCGCGTTTGGAAGTCTGGTAATTGCCGGTGTGATCATTTGTATTGTGGCAAGAATTTTTCTTCGTCCGCTGATCACGGTGTTTGGTGCGACAGAGTATGTTATGGATTATGCAATGACATATGTAGGAATTACATCGCTTGGAATGCCGTTCTTTGTATTGACAACAGGCGGAACTCATCTGATTCGTGCTGACGGAAAGCCAACGTATTCTATGCTGTCGGCACTGGCAGGTGCAGTCATCAACACGATTCTTGACCCACTGTTCATTTTTGTATTCAAGTGGGGCATCGCAGGTGCAGCATGGGCTACTATTATTGGACAGTTTTTCTCAGCAATGTTAGTGCTTGGTTATCTGCCAAAATTCCATACAGTAAAGCTTTCGCTGCAGGATTTTATGCCAAAGCCGCGTTTCCTTAAGATGGTTATGGCACTTGGTGCAGCTGCCTGCTTTAATCAGCTGGCAATCTTTGTGACGCAGATTGTTATGAACAACGTGCTTCGTTACTACGGTGCGTTGTCTATCTACGGAAGCGATATTCCGCTTGCAGTAGTTGGCGTCGGCTCTAAGGTAAACATGGTGTTCTTGTCAATCGTCATAGGTATTTCACAGGGTGCACAGCCAATCATTGGATTTAACTACGGTGCAGCTCAGTACAGCCGTGTAAAGAAAACGTATCGTTTGGCAGCAACAGTGGCAACCATAATTGCCGTCATTGCGTTTGCAGGATTTCAGATATTTCCGCGTCAGATTACGGCGCTGTTTGGAAGCGGTGATGAGCTGTATGAGCAATTTGCAGTATCATACTTCCGCGTTTTCATGTTCTGTACGTTCTTAAATGGTATTCAGCCGCTGACAGCAAACTTCTTCACTTCAATCGGAAAGGCGCCGATGGGAATTTTCATTTCCATGACAAGACAGATCATCTTCTTGATCCCACTTGTACTGTTATTGCCGCTTGCATTTGGAATCGAAGGTGTTATGTTTGCCGGCCCGATCTCGGATGGTGTTGCAGGTGTGCTTGCTATCATACTTGTGCTTAGGCAATTTAAGAAAATGCCGGCAGAAGGACAGGCAAATTAAAAGATTATTATACAACAAAATGGGTATCCACAGGAAAATGAAACCTGTGGGTACCCATTTTTTATGACGTTTTATTCATCAATCTCGATAACTTTTTGAAGCATAGTTCCGACAAATTCAATGACTGGTCCAAGTACAAAAGCCATGAGTACTGTGACCACTCCAAGCTTGCCGCCAAAAATCAATGCAATTATTACGACAAAGATGTCGAAGCCCATGCGCACAAAGCGAAATGGAATAGAAGAAGCTTTCTTTTTCAGTGCGTTCCAGATGATATACGGAACAGCATCATACGGCGCAGTTCCAAGATCAACATCCATATAGAGTGCAGCTGCGAAAATAAAGCAGATCAGCGAAGGAAACAGTACACAGATGCGCACTGTCATGGAAGTGAAAACGCCATCTGTTACAACACCAGCCGGAAGAACAATTCCCCAAAGCCAAGAGAAAAACTGCAGAGAGTAACCAACAAGAAACATGTTGGCAAGTGTTCCAAAGCCTAAGTTTCGTCCGCCAAAAATGATAACAAAAATAAGAAGAACAATGTTCATCAATGCCTGCCAGTCACCAATTGCCATACCAAGCTTATCTGATATTGCCAGATTCATCATTGTACAAGGGTCGGTGCCCATGTCACATAAAACAAGCCAGGACAAGCAAAACCCCATAAGGATAACAGCGAAAAGTACCAGAAGCAGACGGGGAACGAAATTTTTTCTTCGGTACATGTGAGTAAAAAAAGTCTTTTGTAAAAATTGCGCTCATAAAAAAATCCTTTTGTATTGAATAGAGTACCCGTCTGCAGTACAGACAAGCCATTTTTTAAGTATAGCATAGTCTTACTGATTTGCAACAAAAAAATCAAACTTTCGGGCAGTGTCCCATAAGTAGTTCATTAATGCAAATATCAAAGTGATGGCTTAAATTGTAGAGATTATCAATAGTGGGAACAGAATCACCGTTCAACCAGTGGTAAATTGTTTGCGGACAGGAAAGTCCTAATATTTTCTGAAGGTCTTTTACAGTCATATCGTGCTGCTTCATCAATGAGCGCAGGTTCTGACCGATTTCTCTGGAGTCAAATTTTGGAATATCCCGCATTTGTTTTGTCTCCGTTTCTTTTGCTTTCTTGTCGTATTTACAGTAATACCAGAAAAAAGGCCAAAAAGCAAGAAAAATAGAACGCAGGATTCGACATAAGCTGTACTTTCGAGAAATCTGCATCTTGCCGTAATGTGGAAAAGCGATATAATAAATAAAAGGGGAGGCAGGCACAAACAAAACAAAGAAATACAAAAAGAGAGGTGTACCATGAATATAAACTGGGATGCAAAAGGCTATAAGGAAAATTTTTCATTTGTACATGAATATGGCGAGGATGTGGTCAGTCTGTTAAAGAGTCCAAAGGGAGCTGCTGTGCTTGATTTAGGCTGTGGAAATGGAGCATTAAGTGTAAAACTTTTGGAAAAAGGCTATAAGGTAATTGGAATGGATGCATCAGAGGCGATGCTTGAAATTGCAAAAGCACAATATCCGCATATGACATTTTTGCAAGGCGATGCATGCAGCTTTCATCTTAAGGAACCATTGGATGCGATCTTTTCCAATGCAGTGTTCCATTGGATTGATGCTTCGATGCACCCTCATATGTTGTGTCATCTCGCTGGACAGTTAAAGACAGGCGGTGAGCTTGTATGTGAGTTTGGCGGAAATGGCTGTGCAGAGACCGTTCACGCTGCGTTAGAGCGCGCATTTGCAAAGAGAGGCCTAGTCTATCCAAGAGTCTTTTATTTTCCAACTATTGGAGAATATGCACCACTCTTAGAAGAAGCAGGTTTTCGCGTTGAATATGCGGTACTTTTTGACCGTCCAACAAAGCAGAAAACAGAAGATGGCTTTAAAGACTGGGTAAATATGTTTGATAAGGCACCGTTTGAAGGAATGGATGAAGCATTAAAAGATGAGATCATTGCAGAAGCCGAAGCAGAATCAAAAGAAAAATTATATCATGACGGCAGCTGGTACATTGATTACGTGAGAATACGTTTTCGCGCCGTAAAGTATTAAAGCCATGGGGACAGGGACACTAATTCGACCACTGTACCTGTCCCTTTGGTCACTCTGTAAAGTAGAAATATTATAATCAATAAGGGGCAAGGAAAAAAATTACTTTTCCTTGTCCCTTGCATTTACGGCTTATTACTTCCAAATAAAAACTCGTCAACACTTATCTCAAAGTAGCAACATTCGACATTGAGGACAGGGATGATGGCTCACAATGTGTCCCATTGGTCACTTGAAGATCAAGAATCACAAAATTGAGATAGTTCCTTTTTTTACTATATCCACGGAAAATATATGGTATTATATAAAATGATACCAAAAACAAATATACAAAATGGGCAGAGCAACTTGTAGGCATCAAAAGACTGGATTGGAGGAAAAGATGCAAACGATATTGGTGGTAGAAGACGATCATGATTTGAATCAGTCAATTGGATATTCTTTGGAAAAAGTCAGGATATGCCGTTTGTGGTGTGACTTCCATTGAGAAGGCGAAGCAAATGTTTAATCGGAATCAAATTGATCTGATTCTTTTGGATGTGAATCTTCCAGATGGAGAAGGCTTTTCTTTTTGTCGGTGGGTAAAGGCAAAAAGAGAAGTTCCAGTTATGTATTTAACGGCCAGAGATATGGAGGAAGATGCTTTGGCAGGATATGATTCAGGAGCAGAGGATTATGTGATAAAACCATTTTCAATGAAGGTTTTACTAAAAAAAATCGATATTATTTTAAAAAGAGCAGTTCTAAGTAAGCGCATGATTTTTACAGATGACTATTTGTATATTGATTTAGAGAATGCAAAGGTGTTGGTAGAGGGGCAAGAATGCGCGATTACACCAACCGAGTTTCGCTTGCTTCGCCAATTCCTTCTGAATCAAGGTCAACTTCTTACTTATGATTTGCTATTGGAACGATTGTGGGACAGTGGAGGTCAGTTTGTAGATAAACATGCATTGGCGGTAAATGTGAACCGCCTTAGAGGAAAAATTGAAGATGAAAAACATAGATATATTTCAAATGTATACGGGATGGGATATCAATGGATTGGTTGACGATTGCAATAATAGGAATCTTATTGGTAATATTGTTAATTGTATTATGGGAAAAGCATCAAATGCAAAAAGAAGCGGAGTTGTTTGCAAGTCAGGTGGAGGAGGCTTTGGATGCAATCTTGTCAGGGAGAAAATGGAAGGTAAAGGAAGAACTTGAGGATAGTCTTTGGGGAAGAACAGGAACACAATTAGCAAAGGCAGAAGCTGTATTTTTGAAAAAGGCAGAGGAAAGTTTGCACGAAAAAGAAATCGTGAAAGGCTTAATTTCCGATATGTCGCATCAGACAAGAACACCGATTGCCAATATGAAGCTGTATATGGAACTTCTTGAAGAGGAAACGCTATCCGAAAATGGTTCGTTTTTTTTGACCAAAATGAAGGAGCAAATGGAAAAAATAGATTTCCTGATGCAGAATATGGTTAAAATGTCGAGGCTGGAAACGGGAATTCTTCAAATTCATCAAGAAAATAAAAGAATATACGAGACCATTCGGCATGCAATTTCAAGTCTAGTACCTCAGGCAGCGTTGAAACAGATTGATCTGTATGTGGACTGTGATGAAACGATGTGTTTTTTCCATGATAGTAAATGGACCGAGGAAGCAATTTATAATATTTTGGACAATGCACTAAAATACACCGAATCTGGCGGAAGCATCCATATTGAAGTGCAAAAACAGGAATTGTTTTATAAAATCAGTGTTTTAGATACTGGAAAAGGAATTGCGCCAGAAAGACAGGCGGAGATTTTTACACGATTTTATCGTGAGCCGGAAGTGCACGACAAGCCAGGGGTCGGAATTGGACTCTATCTTGCAAGAAAAATAATCGAACTGCAAAACGGATATATAGAGGTTCAATCAGAAATAGGAAATGGTTCATGCTTTTGTCTATATTTTCCAGTAGAAAACGAATGAGGCCTTTATCACAATTATGAGATCATTCGAGAATGAGATTAGTTTGTGATTTTTAAGAGGTATTCTGTTTTACAGCAAAGGAGGATACAAAGCTATGAACTATATTGTAGAAACAAAACATTTAAAAAAGTATTATCAAATGGGTGATACGACGGTAAAGGCATTGGATGGTATTGATTTTTGTGTGAAGGATCAAGAATTTATTGCAATTATCGGAAAAAGTGGGTCAGGAAAGAGCACACTTTTGCATATGCTAGGCGGGCTAGATACACCAACAGAAGGGGAAGTGCTGATAGAAGGAAAGAGCATTTTGAAGCTGAAAAAAGAACAGTTGGCGATCTTTCGCAGAAGAAAAATTGGATTCATTTTTCAAAATTATAATTTGGTTCCGGATCTTAATGTATATGAAAATGTTATTCTCCCGGTGGAACTTGATGGAAGAAAAGTTGACACAGAATATGTGAATGGAATATTGAAGCTTTTGCGGATATCGGAGAAGAAAGATATGCTTCCGGGAACATTATCTGGTGGACAACAGCAAAGAGTTGCGATCGCAAGGGCTCTTGCAACAAAGCCAGCTATTATTTTAGCAGATGAGCCAACCGGAAATCTAGATTCTACGACCAGTCATGAGGTGCTGGGGCTTTTAAAAATGGTCGCAAAACAATTTTGCCAAACGATCATTTTGATTACACATGACAGAGATATTGCACAGCTTGCAGACCGTATTGTACATATTGAAGATGGAAAAATTGTCAGCGATACCAAAGAAGGGATGTGATTGTCATGCTGAAAAATCCAAATCAAAAAATAATAAAAAGGATGGCATGGAACAATTTAAAGAGAAATGCGAGAAAAACAATTACATTGCTTTTTGCAGTCGTTCTTGCGTCATTTCTGATTTTTACGATATTTACGGTTGGAAATTCCTATTTTAAACTCCAGAAAATTCAAAATATTCGTATGTCGGGAGCAGAGTTTGATGCGATTCTATATGGGGTGACAGATGAACAGAGGCAACTATGTGAAGAAAATCCGAATATTACACTGACAGGTACAGCGGGAAGTTGTGGATGGGTAGAGAAGACCGATAAGGATTCTACTCCAAATGTAGGGCTGATCTGGGCGGATGATGCCTATTGGACACAGATGATGGCGCCTGTGAGAGAAAAGCTAGAAGGAACGTATCCTACAGCTTTCAATGAAATAATGGTAACAAAAAAAGCATTAAAGGAATGTGGATACGAAACTCTTAATGTGGGTGATACCTTTTCGATGTCCTATGGAACTTATGATGGCATTCAGACAGGAAATTTTAAAATTAGCGGAATTTGGGATGGATACGGACCAAAGAAACTATTTTATGTATCAAAAGAATTTTATGATAAGTCGGGCTGGAAACTCTCACAGGCTGCTTCTGGTCGTTATTTTATTGATTTCAAGCAAAAATTTATGACGACAAAAGAACAGAATGCCTTTATTGAAAGTATGAATCTTGGAAAGCAGCAGAATGTTTTCTTTATTGCAGGTCTCGGCAATTCGTTTTCCTTGCTTGTAGGGCTGATTGGACTTGTTGTTGTTACTTGCCTGTGTGCCTATTTGCTTATTTATAATATTTTACATCTTTCAGTTTCTGGAAAAGTACGCTATTATGGTTTACTTCAGACAGTCGGAATGACACAAAAACAGATAAAACAAATGCTACAAAAACAGATGTTAATAATTGGTTTTATCGGAATAATCGTGGGATGTCTACTAGGTGTATTTGTGTCATTTTCTCTGATTCCAATAGTGGTAAAATCGCTTGGAATCAAAGAGAATTATGTGGATTCTAGTATGGTTTGTTTTCACCCGACTGTTTTACTCGCCACCATTTTGCTAGTTGGATTTACGATCTTTTCTGCAAGTAGAAAACCTGTTAAAATGGCAACAGCAGTCTCACCAATAGAAGCGCTAGGGTATAGATCTGCTTCAAAACTGAAAAAAACGAAACGAGCAGGAAAGTCGAAGGTAATAAATAGACTTTGTTTGGAGCAACTTGTAAAGGATAAAAAGCGAACTACCATTGTATTATTGTCATTGGCAGCAAGCTTGTCTGTGTATCTTTGTATTGTGACAATGCTAGATAGTCAGGCGGCAAGAATGATTGTGTCAAATAATATGGATACGGATATCGAGATCAAAAATGACACTGCAACGAAAGAACATAAAAAAGACAGAAAGGATATTCTGGATGAATCAATCATAAAGTCAATCAAAGACCTTGACGGAGTGTCAGAAGTACATCCAGTGGTATTTGCCGAGATTACAGTACCATGGGAGCCGGATTTTTCTGACATGTGGATGAAAGAATTCTATGAAAAATGGATGACGATTCCATACAGTCAGGAAAAAGAAGAATATCAAAATCACCCTGAAAATTTTGGATCCTCTTTGATTGGAATTGATGAGCAAGAATTTGATCGTTTAAATGAAAACTTGGAACAGCCAATCAATAAAGAGGAGTTTCTTTCAGGGAAAACTTGCATTATTTATCGGAATGGGTTGGATTTATCAAATTCGGATTTAGTCGGGAAAAAAGTCACCTGTGCTTTGTACAGTGACAATCATATAATGCAGACGTTTAAGATAGGAGGTGTGACGGACGAGAGCTATTATACGGCACTTTTGGGCTATCCACCTACAATTATCACAAGTGATCAGGTGGTGAAAAATTTTGCAAATGAAAGCATTACGTTAAAAATCGGTGTGAAATACACAAGAGAATATGATAGAAATACCGAAAAAGAAATTTTAAAATTGTTAGAAGCAAATGGAAAAGAAAAAGATCTGTCATGGGATTCTAAAATTGAGGAGGCAGATGAAATCAAAAATGCACAAGGCGATATGCCACAGATCGGAATGGGAATTGTCCTAATTTTGGCATTCATTGGGATTATGAACTATATCAATACATTTGTAGCAAATGTGCAAAATCGTATGACAGAATTTTCCATCATGGAGAGCATTGGAATGACGCCAAGACAGCTTCTTTTGATGCTGATCAAGGAAGGCATTTTGTACGCTGGGGGCGTATGGATGGTTACGTTAACAGTGGGAATGGGCGTGACCTATGTGATCTATCAGTCCATGAACTATCGAAAAGTCCCATTTTCAATCCCACTATTCGCTATTTTGATTGCGGTAGTCACAAGCTTTTTGGTTTGCATAGTGGTTCCAGCAGTTACTTGGATGATTTTAGAAAAGAATGGTTCCTTGGTTCAGAGAATAAAAGAAATTGAATAAACGGTGGGGCTAGGAAAAGTGGTACTTTTCCTAGCCCCTTACATGTGTAAATCAAATTTAATGTTCAAAATCAATTCTGAGTAGTTGGTCTTTCAGTTTTTAAATTAACAATTATGAATAAATTTGCGATACAGCACATATGCGACAGCGGCAGTAATAAACTCAGTCAACCACATAGCATGCCATACACCATTTGCATCAAAAAATCTAGTTAAAATAAGCGCAGCTGGAATGATGACAATTATATAGCGCATTAGTGAGATCACAAGTGATGGAGCGCCTTTTCCGAGTCCTTCGAGTGCACCGGAAACGGTAACAGAAATCGAAGAGATGATAAAGCCAATGCTAATAATGCGAAGAGCAGAAGCGCCAAGGCGAATCGTTTCTGCATTAGAGGTGAAAAGTCCGATCAAGGAGCTTGGAATAGCAAGACAAAGTGCAGTACCGATTACCATGACACCAGATATAAGAATCAGAGAATCAAAGAAAATCTGTCTTACACGGGCATGTTCACCTGCACCATAATTGTAGCCAATCAGCGGACGCATTCCCTGAACAACACCATTTCCAGTCAGATAAAGGAAGGTTTGGAGCTTATAGTAGGCACCAAGAACAAGTACATATGACTGGGAATATGCAGCCAAAATTCCATTTAATGTGGAGACAAGCAGTGAAGGAAGCGCCAAATTTAATGTGGCAGGAATGCCGACAGTATAAAGGCGAAGTAATAGTTGCTTGCTTGGCTTGCAGCAGGAAAGAGAAAATGTTACAGGCAGTGGACGAACAACGCAGAAAATAAGGTAAATTACAAGAGACAGCATTTGTCCAATGGCAGTTGCAATTGCAGCACCTTCAATTCCCATCGCTGGAAAAGGTCCGATGCCAAAGATCATAAGTGGATCCAAAATAATGTTTCCGATACAGCCTGCCATCATGGCAACCATCGAAACCTTCATGCGTCCTGTTGCCTGAAAAATTTTTTCAAGAGATACTGAAATTCCAATTGGAATTGAGAAACTAAGGGTGATTCTTGCATAACGAATACCTAAAGATATCACGTCCTGATCAGTTGTAAACAGCTCCAAAAAAGGTCGAATAAAGGTTAGACAGACAATCATAAGAAGCAGTCCGTGAAATGCATTTAATAATGTGCCAAGTGAGGCAGCACGGTCGGCTTCTTTTTTATTTCCAGCACCAAGGTGGATGGAAATAACAGCATTTGTTCCAATTGCAAAGCCAACGGTGATTGCCATAATCAAGTTTTGAATTGGATAAACAAGAGAGAGTGCTGTCATGGCATTGTCGCTTATTTTTGCGATAAAGATGCTGTCAACAATATTATACAAAGAATTGACAAACATAGACAGAGTCATAGGCAGTGCCATAGAAACTACAAGCGGCAGCACTGGTTTTTGCTTCATGTAAGTTTGATCCATAAAAAAAGAACTCCTTTCTGCTTTAAAGCGTTCTCACGAAAACATTTATTTGTTTTGCTGCGCAAAAAAATACCGCACAACAAATACGGGAACACAGAGAACGTAGTATTGTTGTGTGGCGAAAAATAAAGATATCTTAATTTAATTAGTCTTTATGAAAAGTCCACGGCCGGAATCCGGTTTTAGTACCAACATAGAATAGCAAAAATAAAGAGAGATGTCAAGCTTGACAAACAGGAAAAGATGCTATACTGTTGAGTTATGTGTTTAAAAGAACATGGCAAGGAAGGGAGACATCAGATGAGTTTGACACAAATAAACCTAAAGCCATATTGGGATGAAAATACAATTGAAAGAATGGATGTGACAATAAAGATCACAGGATTGTCTTATAAAGAGGGGGAGCGGCTGTGCAGTATGCAGCTAAGCACCGTGACAATTCCGGGATGTGAGCCAAATGCTTTACAGATTTGTGATGAAAGCGGTGCGGTTTTGGTGAAGGAGTCAGAAGAAACACCATATCCGTATCATTGGCGCAGATGGAATGTGCAGCGCGGCACAGAGGGAAATGTAAAGATTAATTATACAGTATATCCGCGAGAGATAAAGCCAACAGATATTTGCGGTCCATATTTTGATTTTCGTGCAGAAAAATGTGGCGCAAACAGTGCAGGTTTATCTTTTTTAATGGATATTGAAAAGGCAGAAGAATGCGAGCTTTCATGGGATATGAGTGCGATGCCAGAGAAAAGCCGCGGTGTTTGCACATTAGGGGAGCACAAAGTAAAGGCGAAGACACTTGATAGGCTTCGTGAATGTTATTTTGCTATGGGACAATTAAATGCCATAGAAGAGGGTGATTTTGGATTTTACTGGATGAGTAAGCCGCCATTTGACGTAAAAGAGGTTGCTGAGTATACCAAAAAACTTTTTAGTCAGATGCAGAAATTCTTCAAGGATACCGAAAAAGTTTACCGTATTTTCGTGAGAAAGGATCCATTTTTGACAAGCGGCGGAACTGCACTTTATCGTTCCTATCTTTTTTGGCTGGAATACAACTCAGCCATGTAGCCTTGAAGATAAAAAGGCTATTCTCGCACATGAGATGGTACATAACTGGCCGCAGCTAAACGATAATCCATATGGTGTCACAACATGGTATTCGGAAGGCACGGCTGAGTATTACAGCGTACTTTTACCGCTTAGACTTGGCCTGATGACAGATGATGAGGCTATTTTGGAGCTTCAAAAGCGCACAGATGCATATTACTCAAATCCGACAAGAGTACTTGGAGATGAGGAGGCTGCCGCCATTTGCTGGAAAGACCGCAGGGCGCAGCGACTGGTTTATGGCAGAGGAATGATTTTTGTAATCAATATTGATATTATGATTCGCAAGGCAACAAATGGCGCACACAGCATAGATGATGTTGTGCTTGATATTTTGCAGAAAGATCGCGCAGGAATACAGCTTGGAAACGAAGTATTTTTAACGTCTGTAAAGAAAATTAGTGGTCTTGATGTGCGAAGCGAATGGGAAGATATGCATACAGGAAAGAAAATTATTCCGTTAAGCGGTGGCTTTGACGGTCATTTTGCCGTAGTGGAAAAAGAGATCGACGAAGCAGATACAGGAAAAAAAGTGCGTTCTTGGACATGGATCAAACAAGAGACTAAAGAGGGAAAATAAGATGAGCGCTCAAGCGAGAGGAGGCAAATAGAAATGGAACACAATACGACACAGCTCAAGAAATTTACACCAGAGACGATGAAAGAAATCGTTTATGTCACATGGCCGACACTTGCACCAGCAGGAGACAAAGTTGCATGGGTTGATTGGAAGGGCGACATGAAAAGTGGTCTATTTTCTTCAAAGATTCATCTGATGGAAAATTTATCACAAAATGCGACAGGCGCGGAGGGTAAGGACGCGGCTCGAAAAGAATCTGTTTTGACACTAGATGGCATAAACGAGAAGCAGCCATTTTTTCTTTCAGATGGCATTCATATGGCATATCTGTCGAATGAGACAGGTGAGTTTCAGGTATTTATTAAAAATCTTAAGACAAACGAAAAACGTCAGATCACAACACTTCGTCATGGTGTACTGCGCTATCAGCTGTCAGATGATGAGACAAAACTTGTCTTTGAGGCAACGCTTTGGCCAGAGGAGATTCAGGAAAATACTGCATTCGAAGAGATGACGCCAGAAAAGAAGGCACAGTGGGAAGAGGATCTTGATTGGAGACCATATGAGATTACTAATCTGACATATAAGCTTGATGAGTGGCACGGTATGAGAAAAGGTGAGTTTTCACATATAGGTACGGCAGAACTTTCATCAAAAAAACAAAAGCTTTTTACATCAGACTGCATGGAAAAGATGGAAGCAATTTATCCATCCTGGTCTCACGATGGCAAAAAAATTGCGTTTTATGGATATCCATATGAAGGCACAAAAGGCTTTGATGTAGAATTATTTGTATGTGATGAGAACGGAAAAAATCTGAAGCAAATAAGCAATGATAATGGTATTTATGGAGACCATGCACCGGCCTTTACAGCAGACGATACTGGCATCGTAGCGATGGTGTTTGGTGATTTTGAAGATGGAAGCTGCGTACAGCTGCCAATGTTGTTTGATTTAATGAACAATACGCATCGATATTTGATCGACGAGTGGGACGAATCCATCTGCCATGGTGTTCATCCGCTTCGAGCAGGTTCTCTTTGAGTATGGTGATCATTCTAATTACTTTAAGCTTACGAAGGATGGTAAGTATCTGTATTTTCAGACAGGACGCCATGGCCGTTATTCCCTTTGCCGTGTAAGAATTGATGTGGCAAAGTCAGAGACAGCAGAAGTATCTTCGGTGACGGACTCAGTGATCAAGCCAAGCCTAGTTGAGATGGTTCTAGAAGGTCAGACCGACATTCAGGAATTTGCCAATGAATGAAAATGATCAGATTGTGACAATTCAGGCAGATTGGCTTCATCCAGCTGAACTGTGGATGAATGGAGAGAAGCTGACAGACAGCAATCCGTGGCTGTCTGAATATGCGCTTGCTGATGTGAAGAACACTGGGTAAAGAGTAAGGACGGCAAGGCAGATCTTCAATATTTTCTTGTGAAGCCAGTCTGCTTTGAAAAAAAATAAGCAGTATCCTGCAGTACTTGATATAAAGGGTGGCCCTACAACTATGTATGGACTGACTTTCTGGCATGAGTTTCAGGCACTTGCTTCTTTGGGGATGGCAGTTATTTTTGGAAATCCAAGAGGCAGCACAGGCTTTGGACGTGCATATTGTGCTGGAGGCGTCTGCTGGGAAAATGAGGCGGTGGATGATCTTGTGCAGTTTGTGGAGGCTGCCGTATCAAAGGGATTTATTGATGAAAAGAGAGTGGGTGTCACGGGCGGCAGCTATGGCGGCTACATGACAAACAAATTGATAGGAAGAACAAATGTCTTTGCGGCAGCTGTCACACAGCGCTGTCTTGCAAACACTGCAACTTCCTATGGTACAGGAGATATGGGTTTTGTCTCATCGCGTCCGATTCCGAAACATTTTCATATGCTTGATTATTTAGAAGACCGCGCAAGAGGAAATATCATTTCCTATGTTGATCATTTTAAGGTGCCGCTTCTCATCCTTCATGCTTATCAGGATTATCGCTGCGGATTTGAACAGGCAGAACAGGTATTTATTCCAATGAAAGAGAGAAATCCGGAGATTCCATGCCGCATGGTCATGTTTCCAAATGAAAATCATGGAATGACAAGAAACGGAAAGCTGTATCATCAGGTTCGCCATCTGCAGGAGATGACTAACTGGTTTGTTAAATATCTGATGGAAGAGTCTGACTGGAAGACAAAAGCAGATGAAAAGAGTGAGAAAGATACTGATTTTATGAAAACACAGGAGGTGAAGGGATGATGCGTTTACCTGAATTTGAGGATTGCCGTGATCTTGAGCAGTTAAATGGAGGCGATTATTTTCCACAAAAGGAGCTTGTCTGCTATGCCTCCAACCACACAAATGGTATTGTGATAAAAAATTTAAAGACAAATGAGAGTGTGACAGTGACAGCAGGCGGCACAGGTGAGGGAGGTCCGTCCTTCTCTCCAGATGGAGATAAGATTTTATTTGTCTCATCAAAGAAAGGTGAGGGACGTCAGGCATTTGTTTATGAGATTAAGAGCAAAAGTATAACACAGATTACTCATGTAAAAGGTGCCGTCATGGAGCCGCAGTGGTCACCAGATGGAACAAAGGTGTTGTTTTCCGTGATCACCTCTGGCGCATCACAGAATGCATCGAATTCATCGGATGCGTCCAATGCATCCAATGCTGCAAGCGCTTCATCGTCTGCTGCATCTGCAACGCAGGAGCAGTTTGTTCATGACGACGATGCTGTTGCTACTGAGGATTTTGGCTACAAATTTGATGGTATGGGATTTATTCGTCCAGATACACACTGGCATTTGTTTGCTGCATCTGCTGACGGCACAAGTGAGACTCAGTTAACAGACGGCGAGTATGATTATCTTCATGCCGCATGGGCACCAGACAGCAAAAAGATCGTCTGCGTCAGCAACCGTTTCCGCAAAAGACAGGAAGGAATTGGCTATGATCTTCTACTGATTGATGTGGACAAGGAGCCTGGAAAGCTTCGCAAACTGACAGAAGGATATTGGCTTGTTTCTTATCCAAATCCAGTGCGCCCAGTATTTACGCCAGATGGAAAATCAGTCATCGCTGTAGTCTTAAATCCAGAATATGCCGATGATGAGTCAGAGATGGGCTACCCAGAGGGTTATCTTTACCGCTTTGATGTTTGTGATGGCAAAGCAACACCAATATTTATTCAGGATGATAATTGCTATCAGTGTGTACAGTTTCCGTACAATGCAGGCTGTGGACGAGGCATGGATAAGCTTCAGATTTGATGAGAGCGGACGTACGTATAC
>ENA-OPYX01000581-OPYX01000581.1-human-gut-metagenome-genome-assembly--contig:-NODE-581-length-21228-cov-4.214777_pt1 | contig 21228 bp, 27 predicted proteins | sample MGYA00242639_ERZ504486 | MGnify/ENA primary metagenome ERZ504486 (study PRJEB26092, sample SAMD00036296) | human gut metagenome | host: Homo sapiens | study: EMG produced TPA metagenomics assembly of... | reverse complement strand
TTATTTTCCTTTCAGTTCATACAGATCCGTTCTCCGTGCGGATAATAATGGTAGCTGTTCGCGGATCGCATCCACGCGGTCCAGATCTATTTCCGTGATCTGGATGCCCGGTTTCTCATCCATCTGTGCCACCACATCCCCCCAGGGTGACACGACCAGAGAATGGCCCCAGGAAACATATCCTGCCTGCTCGTCTCTTGCATCGGAAGTTCCGATCATATAGCACTGATTGTCCACCGCTCTTCCCCGGAACATCAGTTCCCAGTGTGCCGGTCCGGTTGTCATGTTAAAGGCTGCCGGTACCAGGATCATTCTGGCGCCCGCAATGTCATCAGCCGTACAATCTCCGGAAATCTGCAGTCAAAGCAGATACAGATTCCCATTTTCCCAAACTCCGTATCAAAAACGGTAATCTGATCTCCGGCGGTCAGTGTCGCGGACTCCTGATAGCACTGTCCGTCCTTCACGGCGATATCAAACAGATGCACTTTGCGGTGTTTTGCAATCTGGTTGCCCTGCCGCTCAAAGACATAAGCGGTATTGTACACATGTCCTTCCTTATCTTTTTCCGGTACACTTCCGGCTGACAGATAAATCTTGTATTTTTTTGCAAGAGCACTTAACCGTTGCCAGGTTTCTCCCTGTTCCATTTCCGCATAGACCGGAAAACAAGGTGTCTGGTACGGGCAGTTGAACATTTCGCCCAGGGTTACCAGATCAATGTTTTCGTCCTTTATACGTTTCAGATTCCGCTCCAGTTCTTCCAGATTTTTGCTTTTTTCTTCATAAACATGAGCCTGAATCTGGGCGATTTTCACCTTCATTTTTTCTCCCCCTTTCTGTCACAAATATTTGTAATTCTCTGACTTTAGTATAGATTTTCCATAACTTTTTGTCAATTTATCCTTAAAAAAAGGAGGGGATTTTCCTCATGAAAAGCCTTTTTCAAACACGCTCTAACATATTTTACTTCCGTTCGCGGTAAGTTTAAATCTGCAGCCCAGCATTTCCGCTGCACGTCTGCACATCAACATCCGTTTTAAAAAAATTTCAAAATAATCCATCACACTGCAGATGGAATCGTCCAACTCCAGTCTCATGTGAATGACTTTCTTCTCAGGATCGATCTCAAGGTTTGAAGAAAGCGCCGCATAATTTACCCGGTCATGGATATCAAAATTGGCCGGTACCGGATTCTGTACCCGATTTCTGCGCACATCTGTTTTATCTGCCAGGATCAGTGCCGCAGAAACCGCATCTACCGCCGTACCGGTTTCTTCATCGTGTTGTCCAATAGCCGAAGTAATCGTCAGAATATCTTCCAGCTTCATTCCCCGTTCCTTTAAGATCCCATAAGCAAGCACCGCACTGCTGTGTGCATGATCATAGCGATTCACGGTATTTTCCGATATCATGCATATAACCTGCAATTTTTGCCATCTCCACCTGTCGTCTCCGATATCCCAGTTCTTTCAGGATCCTTCCTGCTGTCTCCGCCACTTTCACCGCATGTTTTCTGGAATGTTCGGTATATCCCAGTACTTTCAGGTTACGGTTTCCCTGTTCAATTAAAAGGTTGATCTCCCGATCATTTCTAATCTGTTCATATCCCGGTTTCATCTGTATTCCTTCTTTTCTGTTCTCTTTTCCAGCCGTTGAATTGCGTCCATGGCCAGTTCTGACCGTTCACATTCCTCCGGACTCATGGTAATCTGCCAGCATAACGAACTTCCTTTCATATGCTCTGCTGCATAAGAAAGTCCGTTGGTGCGCTCATCCAGGAATGGCCGGTCAATCTGATTGGGATCTCCCAGCAGGATAATCTTTGTATTTTTCCCCGCACGGGTGATGATTCCTTTGATCTGATTTGGGGTCGTATTTTGTACTTCATCGATAATCAGATACGTTTGAATCAGGGAACGGCCACGGATAAAGTTCAAAGCTTCTGCCTGGATCAGCCCCCGCTCAAAAATCTCTTCTATCTTCCCTTTTAATTCATTTTCATCTTTATAGCGTTCCTCTTCATTGGAATCGATCAGCTGTTCCAGATTATCCATGATCGGCCGCATCAGCGGAGAAATTTTTTTCCTGTTCGTCACCTGGAAGGAAGCCAATATCATCGTCAAACTGGGCATTTGGACGGCAGATCAGGATCCGGCGATACTCTCCTGACGGATGATTCAGAACTTTCTCCAGTCCAACGGCCAGCGAATAAAAAGTTTTACTGGTTCCCGCCATCCCTTTTACGATCACAAGCGGTGCTTTCTCCGCCGGCTGCATCAGTGCTTCCTGGAAAAAATACTGTCCTGCATTTCTCGGACGGATGCCATATGGCTCGGCTTTTCGATAGACCAGTTTACGGATCATCTCTCCCTCTACTCTTCCCAACTGGCTTTTTTTCTCCGACTGATCACTTCTCAGAATCAGAAACTGATTCTCCGTAAGTTCCGGATAAACCTTTTCTCCCTGCTCATCAGCTTTATACACAACCGCGACAGGTATTCCCTTTTTCTTAAAATCTTTGAAATACTCTTCCGGCACAAATACTTCATCTCTTCCGGTATATTGAAGTTTCTGTTCTTCTACCTGCTCTGCCTCAAAATCTTCTGCCTGGATTCCAAGAAGTTGTGCTTTCAACCGCAACAGCAGATCTTTGGTTACCAGGATCACCGGATCTTTTTCTTTCTCACGCATCCCAACACACACCTGAAGAATACGATTGTCTGCTCTGTCATCCGGAAGTTCCTCCGGCAGTTCCACATATACAAAGTTTTTTTCGATCTGAAGAATTCCTTCCTGCCCGATTCTGACCCCTTTCAGAAGATCTCCCTGATGTCTCAGCTGTTCCAGACAGCGAATGACTTTTCTGGCATTGGCTCCTTTTTCTCCTTCTGCTTTTTTCAAATGATCCAGTTCTTCCACAACCACCAGCGGAATCACAATCCGATTTTCCTGAAAAGCCCACAGAGCATTTGGTGCCTGAATCAGTACATTCGTATCAATCACATAATTTTTCATGCCTGTTTATCCCTCCTGCAAAATCTGCCAGAATCTGTCTGCAATCGCACATCAGATTTCTGAAACAGATTTAAAAAAAATGATGAATCACCCTTTTACAGGTGTTTCATCATTTTATGAAATCAATATGAAATTTCAGATATCTTTTAGAAAAATCAACGTAAAATATTTTTATTTTCCCATCGACTGCTTTTCTCACTGCAGATTTCATTCCACTCACAGTCCCCGCAGATCTTCTCCCGCAATCCTGTATCGATTACCTTTTTCTGGACTTTCTGCGCGAATTCCAGAAAGTTCAGTTCTTCTCCTTCTGTCAGCCCACAGGCCTCCAGCACGCCATGATCATACCGAAACACTTTTTCCTGCGCTTCACAGATTTCCTTTGTTTCTCCGGAATTTTCCTCATCGGTAAGGAACTGATGATTTGGGCATGCGCTGCAGATTTCATCCAGCGAAACAACCAGACGGATCGGAACATCCTTTTCCAGAATGTGTAACATCTTTTCCATATGCGCAGAAAATCCTTCGCTGTATCCTTTTCCTATAAAAATACGCCAGACACATTCCATGATGCGGACGCACCGGTATTCGTTTTTTCTCCATATGTTTCTCATTTCTCACAGCTATCTTCTGTGTTTTTTCATAACTGTTCAGTATCTTCACAGTTACTATTGTTCTTTGTTTTCTCCCGCTGTTATTTCTGATTCCGATACGCTTCCACGCCCCGCTTCAACCGTTCACATCCATCTTTGATCCGGCTTCTCTGGCATGCCAGATTGATCCGTAGGAACTGCTCTCCGGTCTTACCGTACTGTGCACCTTCCGATACATAAAGACCGGTTGTTTTGCGGATCTCATCGGCAAGTTCTTTCGCGCTGCCTCCAAGGGCACTGCAGTCCACCCACAGAAGGTAGGTCGCATCTGCCTCCACAACTTTCAGCTGCGGGATTTCTTCTCGGATATACTCCGTCATATATGTCCGGTTTTCAAACAGATACGCACGGAGTTCTTCCAGCCAGTCCTCCCCTTTGGTAAATGCCGCGATCGCCGCACCGATGGCAAATACATTCGGTTCTGCCACCTCATCGGTATTCAGTGCACGCCACACTTTATGATGCAGAGCCTTGTTCGGTATCATCACAGCTGCTGTCTGGATTCCCGCAATGTTAAATGCCTTCGTCGGTGCGATACAGGTCACACTGATATTTTTACACGTCTCGGAAGCCGCCGCAAACGGAAGGTATCCGGTGCCAGGTCGGGTGATATCACAGTGGATCTCGTCCGACAGAACAGTTACATGATATTTTTCGCACAGTTCTCCCACCCGTGCCAGTGTCTCCCGCTCCCAGATTCTTCCCACCGGGTTGTGCGGGTTACACAGGATCATCAGTGAAGTCTGCGGATCCGATAATTTTTCCTCCAGCGCCTCAAAATCCATCTCATACTGTTCCCCGTCATATGCCAGCGGGCATTCCACAACATTTCTTCCGTTGTTGACGATGGAATTAAAGAAAATATTATACACCGGTGTCTGGATCAGCACATTTTCTCCCGGTGTGGTCAGCTTGCGGACCGTACTTGAGATCGCCGGTACAACACCGGTACAGAAGGTCAGCCATTCTTTTTTGATGGAAAACTGATGGCGTCTCTCCCACCAGTCCATGTAGGCCTGATACCAGTCTTCTTCCACATCCGTGTAGCCGAACACACCGTGTGCGGCCCGCTTTTCAATCGCCTCCCGTACAGCCGGGGCCGTCTGAAAATCCATATCTGCCACCCACATCGGCAGTTCACCTTCTGCCACATCCCATTTCAGAGATCCGGTATTTCTCCGGTCTGTGATCTGATCAAAATCATAGTTGCTCATGCTGTATCTTCCTCTCTGTTTTTTGCAGTCTGTCCTATGCCTCGACTTCTTTTCCCTGTACAAAAATCTTCGTCTTTGACGGATCTACCTTATCTTTTTCCACCGTCAGTTCTTTGATCTCATCCGCACGGATCACACCGCTCGACGGATTCAGCACGCTGTCGATGGTTCCGTGGATCTTGGCATCTACAGAAGAGTATTCAAATGCCAGTGTCGTATTGATCAGCTTACAGTTTTTCATCACCAGATTGTCAATATAACACATGCCCTGCAGACTCTCGATCGTACAGTTTACCAGTGTCAGATTCTTCGCATTCCATCCCAGATATTCTCCGGAGATAAAGGAATCGTACACCGTTACATTTTCACTGTTCCAGAATGCATCCTTGGACAGCATCGTTGCGTTGTGTACTTCCATATTTTTTACACCGTCAAAGGAATAATTTCCCACCAGCCGGAAGTTTTTCAGCACCAGATCCTGGCAGTTCATGCCGAAATAATCGCCCTTTGCATCCACATGATCCAGTTCCACATTCTGACAGCTCCACAGCGTCTCTGCCGCATTCGGGAAAGTTACATTGGTCAGTTTCAGTCCGTTACACCGGCGGAAATTCTTCGGTGCTTCGATCACTGCATTGTTCACTTCGATCCGGTCGCTATACCACACACCTGCGCGTGCCATATCAAACCAGGTACAGTTCTCTGCCTTGATGTCTTTCGCATACCACAGCGGATATTTCCACTTGAACATACTTCCGTATAATTCAATATTTCTGCTCTCTTTTAACGGCGACTCGCCGTCATCAAAATCGTATCATAAATTTTCAGATTCTTCCCCTGAAACAGCGCACGCTCGCCGGTCAGAAACTCCTGATGAATCTCTTTCATTTTTTTTTCCATCTCCCATAATTCTCTTCTCCCATTCTGCTGCCATATATTTCGTTATTCTGACAAGCTTATATAGAATTATTGTATTCCATTTTGTCAGATATGGCAAATACTTGTTTCGTATATCTTACCATAGGTTCTGCCTATAGATAGCATGCGCCACTGCCTGTCCGGATATTCCCGACAGACAGTGGTGCATCTCTCAGCTTCCTGCAATCCACAAAAGCACTCTGCACACAACCGGCAGTGTCACGATCCCGCAAAGGGTGGTCAGCATCACCCCTCCCAGCGAATATTCTCCGTCGGAACCGGAGGAATTAGCGAGCATGACTACGGAGGACATGGTCGGCATCGCGGTGATCAGGGACATGGTCATACGGATTTCTTCCGATACCGGGATGAAGCCCAGGACAAGGTAAAACAGTACCGGAAAAATCAGCATTTTACAGATGATAATTCCATATAATTCGATCTGTTTTACATATTTTCGGATATCCATACAGGCAAACACTCCGCCAAGATAGATCATCGCAAGCGGTGTCGCCGTTGCCCCAATATTCTGGAATCCAGTCTGCAAGACACCCGGAAGCTTTAGTCCGGTCAGTACGAAAAAAATTGCCAGAGCGATAGCAACCGTCGCCGGGTTGATCAGCTTTTTCGGATCAAACTTCCCTTTTCCACTCGGGGAAGTCAATTTCACCCCTACTGTCCACATCGCCAGCTGATCCACGATGGTAAATACGGATACATACAGCATGCCCCGTTCCTGGAAAATGCTGGTGATGATCGGGATTCCCATAAATCCCACATTGCCAAACATCGTCATCGCCCGGTAGATCTGTGCCCGGTCGCCTTCTACATGAAACAATTTTGTCAACACAACGCCAAGTCCATATAAAAGAGTCGAGGCCGTCACCGCCAGTCCGATGATGGACAGCGATTTTACCAGTGCCACCCGGTCTACCTGACTGACCACATTTACAAAGATCATCGTCGGCAGCGAAAGTTTCATAACTACCCGGGCGATCCAGTCGAGTCCCTTATCACTCAGCACACCGGTCCACACAAGTATCACACCGATGACAAGATAAACGATAACAGCTCAATCTGTTCCATCAAAATCCAAAATGTATTCATTTTTTCGTTTCCTGTTTTCTTTATTTCTGTATATTTCCCGCCATATAGGATTGCAGGATTTCTTCTGTCGGCATGCCCTTCATTGCTCGCCGCGGTGCTTGCACCTGGATCGAGCCGATCGCATTGCCCCGTTTCGCACATTCGGTCACCGGAAGACCTTTCAGCAGTCCGCTCAGTACACCAACGGCAAATCCATCTCCCGCGCCCACGGTATCCACCACTTTTTTCACCGGATACCCCGGGATCATATCTCGGACTACTTCCCCGTTTTCTTTCTTTTCGGATACATAAGCGCCGTTCTTTCCATCTTTGATCACGACGAGAGCCGCGCCCTTCTGATGATAAAAATCAGCCGCTTTTTCTTTATCTGTCGTGCCCGCAAGGATCTCACATTCCCCGATTCCCGGCAGTACCACATCTGCGTAATTTGCCAGATCATTCAGCACGTTTCTCATCGTCTCCCCGTTCTCCCACAGAGCCGGGCGGAGATTCGGATCAAAGGTCACCGGAATCTGAGCCTCTCTCGCCCGCTTCATCAGACGATAGGTCGCCTCTCTCGCTTCTTTCGAGAGTGCAGGCGGAATGCCTGTCACATGCACCAGCCCGATCTCCTCAAGATCCAGTGCATCGATCTCTTGGGCAGACAGATGTGATGCGGCAGATCCTTTTCGATAATATGGTGCCGCCGGATCATGTCCGTCTTCCACATATTCTTTCAGTTGAATCCCGGTTCGATAGACCGTATCATACGTCAGAAGATTCGTTCCGATCCCATTGTCTTTTAGTGCCTGTTCGATATAATGTCCAAACGGATCATCCCCAAGCCGGGTAAGATATTCCACCGGAAAGCCAAGCCTAGTAAGCCCAATCGCCACATTGACCTCCGCCCCGGACATTCTTCTTGTAAAATGCTCCACACACTCCAACGCACCAGGTGTATCTGCCAATAACAGAGTCATCGGCTCTCCAAATAATAATGTTTTCTTCATACTTATTTCTCCTGACTGCCCCGTACCTCTTTTACCAGTGTCACCGCATCCGCTGTCATCTGGCGGATCGCATCAAACTGCCTACTCTGGATCAGGTCTTTTTTCACCATCCAGCTACCGCCACAGGCAAGGATCACATCACTTTCCAGATAAGAACGGACATTTTTCAGATTGATACCACCGGTCGGCATAAATTTCATTCCCACATACGGAGCCGCCAGTGCTTTGATTGCTGCCAGTCCCCCGGATGTTTCTGCTGGAAAGAATTTGACAACTTCCAGTCCCCGTTTTACCGCCTGCGCCAGCTCCGATGCCGTCACACAACCCGGAAATACCGGGATCTGTTTCTCGATACAGTAATCCACGATCTCCGGATCAAAACCCGGACTCACAATGAATCTTGCTCCTGCTTCGATTGCTTCATCCACCTGCCGTGTTGTCAGAACAGTTCCTGCTCCCACGAACATCTCCGGATATTCCTTCAGCATGATGCGGATGGATTCCTTCGCTGCCGCTGTCCGGAATGTCACCTCCGCACAAGGAAGCCCTCCTTCGCAGAGTGCCTTCGCCAGCGCTTCTGCATCCTTCTCATCTTCCAGTACCACAACCGGTACAATTCCCATTTTTCTGATTTTTTCTGCTGCTGTCATCTGTCTTCTCCTTCCCCTGTACCCGTTCTGTCAGTGACTCTTTTCTTCCCCTTTGTACCGGGCACATCTCTGCTAATCATTATATCGACATTTGACAGGTGCTTTCAATTGTAAAAAAGCGATTGACATTACTTTCTGTTTGCTATATGATAGTCACGACAAATAAAGATATTTCGGTAGGTGAGGTTACCACAGGGATTTGGATTTTCCTGAGATTGCTGCCGCAAGGCTGTGGAGACACAACGCGCTGGTCAGCAGGTCATGTCGTGAAGGCATAACCTAATGCAATTGATATATGCCCTGTGATACTAAAGCTTGAACGATGGTCAGGATTTTTTCGTGATGTATTTTGCAGATTCTTTCATTAGCTCAGGCTTTGAAGGAAATTTTTTTATTTGTATAAACACAAAAAATGAAAGGTGGTGAGGACATGGACTCTGATGCCAGTTATTACGCGAAAGGCAACGATCATATACCAATAATTACATATCGGAGGTACGTTTATGATGAACAAAGATATTTTTGTAAAACTGCTCCAGGAACGCCGCTACAAATCCGTAAAAGACGTTCTGGACGTAATGAACGCAGTAGACATTGCCTCACTGCTTGGAGAATTTGATGATAAGGAACTGGCTCTTGCCTTCCGTCTGATTCCCAAAGAAAAGGCGGCAGACGTATTTGCCAACATGGAGAGTTCCCTGCAGTCTGTCCTGGTAGAAGCCTTGTCAGAAAAAGAACTGAAGGAAATCCTGAACGATCTGTACATGGATGATACCGTGGATCTGTTAGAAGAACTTCCCGCCAATCTGGTTACCCGGATCCTCGATGCCAGCGGCCCGAAGGAACGGGAAACCATCAACAAACTGTTAAATTATCCGGAAGACAGCGCCGGAAGTATCATGACAACCGAATACGTAGATCTGAAACCGTATCTGACAGTAGGACAGGCACTCGCACATATCAAGAAAACCGGTATTCACAAAGAAACCATCTATACCTGCTATGTGATCCAGCAGCGGAAACTGCTCGGTATCGTGTCAGCAAAAGATCTGATGACAACCGATGATAATGTACTGATTGAAGATATCATGGAGACGGAGATCATCTCTGTCTCTACACTGACAGACAAAGAGGATGTGGCTCACCAGCTTCGCAAATACGACCTGCTGGCACTTCCGGTTCTTGACACCGATGGTCTGCTTGTCGGTATCGTAACATTCGATGATGCCATGGATGTCATGGTCGAAGAGGCCACCGAAGATATCACCAAGATGGCGGCCGTATCTCCCAGTGAAAAAACTTACTTTGAAGTATCCGCCTGGGAACACGCAAAACGCAGAATCCCATGGCTTCTGGTGCTGATGTTTTCTTCTATTATCACCGGAACCATCATCACCCGTTATGAAAACGCTTTCGCTGCGATCCCGCTTCTTGTATCCTTCATCCCCATGCTGATGGACACCGGCGGAAACTGCGGTTCTCAGAGTTCCACACTGATCATTCGCGGAATCGCCCTGAACCAGGTAACCTTCCATGACTTTTTCCGTGTCATCTGGAAAGAATTCCGTGTTTCCCTGATCGTAGGTGTCGTTCTGGCTGTCGCCAACGGACTTCGGATCTATCTGACCTATCAACAGGCAGGTATGGCAATCGTCATCGCCCTGTCCCTGGTCGCAACCGTTATTTCCGCAAAATTACTCGGCTGCATCCTCCCGATGTGCGCAAAAAAAATCGGCCTGGATCCGGCACTGATGGCCTCTCCGCTGATCACTACCATCGTCGATGCGAGTTCCATTATGATTTACTTCGTTATCGCAACGAAAGTATTTCGCCTGTAGGAATCAAAAACATTACAAAAAGCATTACAGTAACCATTGCATTTTTCTTACATTTTTCTAAAATTCTTGTTTTTATTTGGATATACTCATATAATATAATTACTTATGACATTTTTTCGTATTGCAGACAGAGACCCGCTGTTTCTGTCTCCATCACATGCAGAAAGGAATTACAAGTATGAATATTAATGAATGTTATCAGGCTATGGGAGCTGATTATGAGGAAGTCTTCGGACGCCTTCGCAACGAAAGACTGATCACCAAATTCGTCCTGAAATTTCCTGGTGACCCCAGCTTTTCCCAGCTCCAGAGCACTCTGGAAGAAAAAAATGTAGAAGAAGCGTTCCGTGCTGCCCACACCTTAAAAGGCGTCGCACAGAACCTTGGATTCACCCCGCTCTATGAAGCCACCGCCACTCTCACCGAAGTTCTCCGCGCAGGCAACCTGCCGGAAGATGACAATATGATGAACGCGGTTGCGAAAGAATATGAGAGAACGGTTGCTGCGATTGAACAATTGAATGCGTAAATCAAAATTGGTCCACCGAACTAATTATTGATATGCAGTGCAATAAAAATGCTCCTGATGATTGATCAGGAGCATTTTTATTTATGCGGGCAACAGAGTCAAAGTCCATGCTTGCACAGGACCTTGGCGACTGCCGCGATTACCGTATTCTTTTCTTTATCATCGGTCCGATGAGCATCGCGATAATCATTTTTACCAGGTCGGCCGGAATAAACGGGATGACGCAGACTGCGAGGGCTGCCTGGAAAGTATAACCTGCGACCACGCAGAACCATACGGTTCCGAAAAGGTAACATACGATGGTTCCGACGATCATACCGATAAGCTGGATCCATGGTTTGCGGCAGTTGTCGATGAACAGTCCGGCAATGACTGCCATTACGATAAATCCGATGATATATCCACCTGTAGGCCCTGCCAATTTCGCCGGACCACCAGTGAAACCGGAGAATACCGGGAGCCCAACAAGACCGATCAAAAGATAGATCAGATAACTGATGGTTCCTTTTTTCCATCCGAGAAGATACAGGGACAGATAAATCGCCAGATTGGTGAATGAAATCGGAACCGGCCCGATTGGAATGGACATCGGAGCAAGAATACAGGTGACTGCTGTCATCAGAGCTGTTATGGTTATTTCATAGGTTTTACTGCGGGATATCGTACTGCTTTGTGTCTGATTCATGTTAATACTTCTCCTTCTAAAGTTTGTCAATTATGCTGATTCAATCTCATAAGTAAATCCGGCATCCGTAATCGTTTTCAGAGTATCTTCGATCCCCTGACCACCTTCTGTCAGATAACCTGAAGCAAAGATAGAATCCACTACGCTAAGCAGTTTCTTTTCTTCCCCTTTAAAATATACTTCTCTTCCGGCGGCGCAGCGGATATCTGCTTTTGGCACAAGAAGTCTTGCAAGGCAGAGAACTTTCATGCAGTATTCGGTTGTCAGCATGGAGATATCGGCATCTCCAAGCGGAGTTCCTTTGATCGGCAGGAGGAAATTGATCGGCAATGCCTCCGGCTGAATCTCACGCAGTTCAAGGAGCATGTCAACTACATCTTCTTTACTTTCACCCATACCGATGATCCCGCCACTGCAGATTTCAAAACCAATTCCCTGAAGCATGCGGATATTCTGTACACGCTGCTCGAAAGTATGTGTACTGCAGATATTATGATAATAAGAACGACTGCTGTTCAGATTATGATTGATCCGGTCCAAACCGGCTTCCCTGAGCATTCTGGCCTGTTTTTCTGTCAGAAAACCGATGGAGCAGCAAAGATGCGTTCCTTGTTCTTTCATCTTCCGGATCCGGCGGGCAAGTTCTTCAATCTCTTTATCCGTAAATTTCATACCACTCAGACCGATACAATGTCTGGATAAATGATACTCATTTACGAAATCATTATCCTGATACAGCTTATCTTCATCTACCCATTTGTACTTATCAATATCTGCGGTAGAACGACATGACTGTGCACAGTAAGCACAATCTTGAGAACAGTTGCCGCTGCGGGCATTGGTAAGAATATGAATACTTACACGATTCCCCTTATATCGATATCGTAAACTCTTCGCGCGATCGATCAGCACATCCAGCTCTTCATCCGGCGTGTTCAATATAGCGATCGCATCCTCCCTGGAAAGAACAGGTACTTCTTTTTCATAAAATTCGGAATTCATAACATATCCTTTCATTTGTCACGGGCAAAATGCCCTTTCATTTTTCGTACGGATATCACTTTAACACATAAAAGTATTAATTGTCAACTTATTTTAATTTTAAGTTTACATTTCACATGTGTAAATTCAAATATCGAATATTCTTCCCCCTCTGGTGTATCCCTATGTCTCAGTTGGATGTGTAGGATTATGTATGTTGTAGTGTCTTGAAACCCGGACGTGGAAGGAGCAGGTTCTGGGGTGGGCAACAACCTCAATCGAAAAAAGCCGGCATCAACACCGTAAAGGAAGCACTCACATCAAGACCCTCTCATCCACCAATCCACAGAAATGGAGCGCCTGCCCGTAAGCTGCAGACAGCCTTTTGCTGGTGCCCTTAGCAAAGATGAGATCCATCGTTTACGGAATCTTAGGCTCGAGCGCTCTCGCGAGAGTCTTAGATGCAGTTAACGATTAGTTCAGATTTGCGTTACCAGCGGTTGTCTGCAGCTTACGGACAGGCGCTCCATTTTGTTCGGCGTAAAAGAAAAAACTAAGCCTCCCTGACAGCATCCTTCATAGATTTCACATACTCCTTCACATAAGGAACACACTCCACCCCATACTGTCCGCAAAGCTTCACGATCGCCGATCCGACAATTACTCCGTCCGACTGCCCGGCCATCTTCTTCGCCTGCTCCGGATTCGAGATACCAAAACCAACGGCACAAGGAATATCCTTTGCCTTCTTCACCAGATCCACCATCGCTCCGATATCCGTCGTGATCTGAGAGCGCATACCCGTAACCCCCAGAGAAGAAACACAGTACACAAATCCCTGCGCTTCCTTCGCGATCATGGAGATTCTCTCATGCGAAGTCGGTGCGATCAGAGAAATCAGATCCAGTCCGTACTCCTTGCAGATTCCGTCAAACTCCTCTTTCTCCTCAAACGGCACATCCGGTAAGATCAGTCCGTCCATGCCAACCTCAGCAGCCTTCTTCACAAACCGCTCCGTACCATAAGAAAACACTACATTTGCATACGTCATAAACACCATCGGAATACTGGAATTCTTCCGGATCTTCTCAACCATCTCAAAAACCTTGTCCGTCGTAACTCCACCGGACAGCGCACGGACATTTGCCGCCTGGATCACCGGACCTTCGGCGGTCGGGTCAGAAAACGGGATTCCCAGTTCGATCAGATCTGCCCCTGCTTCCTCCATGGCATATACAAGCTGCTCTGTCACCTCCAGTGACGGATCCCCGCAGGTAATAAACGGAATAAATGCTTTCCCTTTTGTAAAACTCTCTGTAATTCTCTTATTCATGGATATCCTCCCCTCTGTAGCGGGCAATCGCTGCACAGTCTTTATCTCCCCTTCCGGAGATGGTAATTACTACAATCTGATCCTTTCCCATCGTCGGCACCAGCTTCTTCGCATACGCAACTGCATGGGCGCTCTCGATCGCCGGGATAATACCTTCAACCTTAGACAAATATTCAAAGGCATCTACTGCCTCATCATCCGTGACCGGCACATACTCCGCACGTCCGGTGTCATACAGATGGGCATGCTCTGGTCCCACACCCGGATAATCCAGTCCGGCTGAGATCGAATATACCGGTGCGATCTGACCATATTCATCCTGGCAGAAATAAGATTTCATTCCATGGAAGATACCAAGCTTTCCGGTAGCGATCGTTGCTGCAGTTTCTGCCGTATTAATACCCCGTCCAGCTGCCTCACAGCCGATCAGACGTACACCTTCATCTTCGATAAAATTATAAAAGGTTCCGATCGCATTCGATCCGCCGCCGACACACGCCAGCACAGCATCCGGAAGCCGTCCTTCTTTCTCCAAGAATCTGCTCCTTGATCTCTTTGGAAATTACCGCCTGAAAATCTCTGACAATCGTCGGAAAAGGATGCGGTCCCATCGCAGAACCCAGCACATAATGCGTATCTGCGACCCGGTTTGTCCACTCTCTCATGGTCTCGGAAACTGCATCTTTTAACGTGGCAGTTCCGGAAGTAACCGCATGAACTTTCGCTCCCAGAAGGCGCATCCGATACACGTTCAGCGCCTGACGCTCCGTATCCTCTTTTCCCATAAATACTTCACATTCCATACCCATCATGGCAGCTGCAGTAGCTGTCGCCACCCCATGCTGACCGGCTCCTGTCTCTGCGATTACACGGGTTTTTCCCATTTTCTTTGCCAGCAGTACCTGCCCCAGCACGTTATTAATCTTATGTGCACCGGTATGGTTCAGATCTTCTCTCTTCAGATACACTTTTGCCCCACCGAGATCCTCTGTCATATGAGCCGCATAGTACAGCCTGGACGGTCTTCCCGCATATTCATTCAGAAGCTCCGCCAGTTCCCGGTTGAACTCCGGGTCATTTTTATAATGATTGTAGGCTTCCTCCAGTTCCAGAACCGCATTCATCAGCGTCTCCGGAATATACTGTCCGCCATGTACTCCAAATCTACCTTTTGACATCTTTTGTTTCCTCCATTCTTACTATTTCCACTGCCTGACAGATCCGTCCGGCATTTTTTATTCCATCAATCTCCAGACTGCTGCTCAGATCCACCGCCCATGGATGAAGCAGCCCGATCGCTTCCCGCAGATTTTCCACATCGAGACCTCCGGCCAGAAAATACGGTCGTCCGACTTCACCCACCAGAGACCAGTCAAACACTTTTCCCGTTCCGCCGCTTCCCTGATCCAGTAAAATATAATCCGCCACACTCTCCCGGGCCCGCTCCACATCTTCCTTCGACTTTATGGAAAATGCCTGAATCAGCGGTTTTTCTGTCAGTACCTTTAATTCCTGTATATATTCCTGCGATTCCTGTCCGTGAAGCTGTGCTATCTGTATCGTTCCCTCCTCGAGAAGCTCTGCCACCAGCTCTTTCGGTGCATTGACAAATACACCTACCGGAACAATTTCCTCCCGCAGTCCCCGTACCAGTTCCCGTAATGTTGTCCGGTCGATACTCCGTCTGCTTTTTGGATATTCCACAATAAATCCACAGTAATCCGGCCTTGCCTCATTGACCGCCGCGATATCCTCCGGCCGCCGCAGACCGCATATTTTTATTCTGCTCATGCATAATCTCTCCTGCTGCTTTTTACCCCGATATGCGTTATACAGGATTTCCCTTCCTTACCCGCATCCGCTCTCTCATTTACCGGGAAAGCGGTTTTCCGTTCAGTGTCTCAAGCATCGCCTTTTTATCCGGGCTTCGCATCAGCGTTTTTCCGATCAGCACGGCATCCACCCGGTTATCATATAACAGGTTGATATCTGCACTCGTCCTGATTCCGCTTTCTGATACAAAGACCACTTCCTCCGGTGCCAGATTCCGCAGCCGGATGCTGTTATTCATATCCACCCGGAATGTCCGAAGATCCCGGTTATTGACTCCTACGATCTTCGCTCCGGCTTCCAATGCCCGCTCTACTTCCCGCTCATCATGTGCTTCCACCAGCGCATCCAGCCCCAGACTTTCTGCCAGCTGCCGGTACTCTCTCAGCTGTACATCATCAAGGATCGCACAGATCAGAAGTACTGCTGATGCCCCAAAGGCTTTCGCCTGATAGATCATATACTCATCTACTGTAAAATCTTTCCGGAGTACCGGAATATTCACTGCCGCTGTAATCTCTTCCAGATACCGGTCGGATCCCTGAAAATAAAAGGGCTCTGTCAGACAGGAAATCGCCGATGCACCCGCTGCCTCATATTCTTTTGCGATCTTCACATACGGAAAATCCGGTGCGATCAGTCCTTTTGACGGAGATGCTTTCTTCACCTCACAGATATAGGACATCCCTTCTTTTTTTCAATGCCTGATAAAAAAGACAGTGTCGGAAGAATCGCCGGATTCTGTTCCCGGTCCCGGATCCTTTCCTTTAATTCTGCAACAGATACCTTATCTTTTTCCTGGTCAATCCGCTCTCTTGTCTTTCCTGCAATTTCTTCTAATATATTCATGCTTCATTACTCTCCCGAATGAATGCTTCCAGTTTCTTCAGTGCTGCACCGCTGTCGATCAGTTGCTCTGCCAGACGTACACCGTCTTCCAGTGTCCCTGCTTTTCCTGCCACATACAGAGCGGCTCCGGCGTTCATGCACACGGCCTGTCGTTTCGCCCCCTGTTCACTACCATCGAGGATTGCTCGGGTGATGGTCGCATTTTCCTGCGGAGTGTCACCTTTTAACTCGTCTTTCTCGCATTTTTTGTAACCGAACTGTTCCGGAACTATCTCATAAGGAGCTAATTTACCATCACAGATCTCACACACAGCAGTCGGTGCACTCATCGAGATCTCATCCAGGCTGTCCGTACCATACACAACCATACCCTTTTTCACGCCCAGTTTCACCAGAACCTGTGCCATCGGCTCTACCAGCTCTTCACTGTAGACACCCATGATCTGCATGTTTGCATTTGCCGGGTTCGTCAGCGGTCCGAGAATGTTAAACACTGTGCGGATACCCAGTTCTTTTCTGACCGGTGCCACATATTTCATCGCGGTGTGATAAGTCTGTGCAAACAGGAAACAGATCCCGATCTTTTCCAGTATTTTTTCACTCTGTTCCGGTGTCAGCGTGATCTTTACACCCAGGGCTTCCAGTACATCCGCTGCTCCTGATTTGGAAGATGCCGCACGGTTTCCATGTTTTGCTACCGGAACACCACCTGCTGCGATGACCAGAGAAGCGGTTGTGGAAATATTAAAAGAATTGGAACCGTCCCCACCGGTACCGACAATCTCCAGGACATCCATATCATGTTTTAACTGCAGGGCATGGGAACGCATACCTTCGGCAGATCCTGTGATCTCATCAATGGTTTCACCCTTCATCGCTAAGGCTGTCAGATATGCCGCCGTCTGTACCTGAGAAGTTTCTCCATCCATGATCTCATTCATAACAGCTTTTGATTCTTCATATGTCAGATCTTCTTTTTTTGCCACTTTGATAATTGCTTCTTTGATCATTGTTCTCTTCCTCCTCTGACTACATCCATAAAGTTCTCTATCATAATCTTGCCATCCGGTGTCATCACCGATTCCGGGTGAAACTGTACACCATAGATCGGATATTTTGTGTGTTCTACCGCCATCACTTCTCCGTCTTCCGACTCCGCAGTCACTTTCAGTTCTTCCGGCAGTTCTTCCTTTAATGCTGCCAGTGAGTGATACCGCGCTGCCGGAAATGTCTCCGGCACCCCCTGAAACAGCTGATTTTCACCGATCGGATGAATCTCTTTCTGTTTTCCGTGCATCAGTTCTTTCGCATAGGACACCGTTCCACCAAATGCTTCGCAGATTGCCTGATGTCCCAGACACACACCAAAGATCGGAACCTTTCCTGCAAAATACCGGACCGCCTCAATACAGATTCCTGCATCAGACGGTTTTCCGGGTCCCGGAGAAAGGATGATGGCTTCCGGTTTCATCGCCTCGATCTCTTCCACCGTGTATGCATCGTTTCGTACAACTTTGACGTCCGGCTCCACGGAACCGATCAGCTGATATAAGTTATAAGAAAAACTGTCGTAATTATCAATCAGTACTATCATTCCAATCCCTCCTGTGCCTGTGCAATTGCCTGAACCACGGCCCGTGCCTTGTTGCAGCATTCTTCAAATTCTTTCTCCGGTACGCTGTCCGCCACGATACCGGCACCGGAACGAATACAGATTTCGCCTTTCTTTTATAAACCAGGCGGATTGCGATACAGGTATCCAGATTTCCTGTAAAATCAAGATAACCGATCGCCCCACCGTAGATGCCACGTTTGCTGTGTTCCAGTTCTTCGATGATCTGACAGGCCCGGAACTTCGGTGCTCCGGAGAGTGTTCCGGCCGGCAGAATCGCATCAACGGCATCCACCGCATCTTTATCCTCTCGCAGATCTCCGACTACCGTAGAACCAAGATGCATGACATGTGAAAAATGTTCCACACACATGTATTTTTCCACTTTTACACTGCCGATCTTACTGATCTTTCCGATATCATTTCTTCCCAGATCCACCAGCATGTTGTGTTCTGCCCGTTCTTTTTCATCTTTTAAAAGTCCGGCTTCCAGTTCCCTGTCTTCTTCCCTTGTCTTTCCTCTCGGTCTGGTTCCGGCCAACGGGAAAGTACTCAGATTCCCGGCTTCCAGTTTTACCAGAGTCTCCGGAGATGCTCCCGCAATCTCAATATCGTCGCTGGAAAAATAGAACATATACGGAGATGGGTTTGTCGCCCTCAGCACCCGGTAGGTATCGAAAAGATTTCCTGTCGCTTTCGCCCGCATCGGATTCGATAATACCACCTGGAAAATGTCACCCTCACGGATGTAATGTTTGGCTTTCTCCACCATCTTACAGTATTCCGCTTCCGGGAACTGTGGCCGGATATCGGACTCCAGCTTCAGTTTTTCGAATTCCATATGCGGTCCGGTTTTCAGAAGCTGTGCCATCTCTTCCAATTTTCCTTCTGCCTTCTGATAAGACGCTTCCAGATCATCGGTCATCACTCCGGTGATCAGCAACACTTTCTGACGGTAATGATCAAAGGCAATCACCTGATCGAACAACATCAGATCCATATCCCTGAAATCCTGCTGCTCTTTATCTTCGAGTTTTAATTTCTGTTCGCTGTATTTGATATAGTCATAGGAAAAGTACCCTACCAGCCCGCCGGTAAATGATGGAAGTTCTTCCATCACCGGTGTTTTATACTGTTCAATAATCTCCCGCAGAGTATCGCCCGGATGTTCCACTTTCTTTGTCACAACCATATCCTCCCCGGGTTTGCGGATATTCAGGACTCCATCCGTACAGGTGATCTCCATCGCCGGCTCATAACCGAGAAAAGAAAATCTTCCCCACACCTCCGTCTGACTGGCACTCTCGAGCAGATAACAATGCTTACTTGCTTTCCGCAAAACCCGCATCACTTCTACGGGTGTATATCGATCCGCATATAACTCCTTACATACGGGAATCCTGTGATACTCTCCACTGGCTGCGATTTCTTTTACCTTTTCTAATGTTGGATACATTCGGGCACCTCCTGTAAATCTTTTCTGTTACTGTCTTTCCCTTTGTTTTTCTGTCCTGCCGCGAAAGTCTCAGGCAAGCATGAACCTTGACTTATTGCCCGCGAATCAAAATTGATTCACCAGATCAATTATTGATACACAACGCGAAAAAACGCCCGCCCTCGACAGAAACTTGTTCTTCTGTCAAGGACGAGCGTATGATAAACTACCCGCGGTACCACCTTGTTTCACAGTTTGCACTGTGCGCTTTGCGGAATACCTGCATATTCCCGGCAACTGACGTATGCCCCACGTCGCAGAATACTGAGCCGATTCGAAATAATGACTGTTCACTGCGCCCTCAGCGGTCCATTTGGCAGCCTGCATCTCCACCCGGCTCTCACCCTCCCGGACTCTCTGTGCGCGCATAACTGCTTTGATCTCCGCTTCAACGGTTTACTACACTAAACTTTTCTATAAATTACCACATACATATATATTTGTCAAACACTTTTTTCAAATTTTATTGTTTACTTTTTTCTTAATTCCATATCATCCAGCTGTCTACTTTGATATAATACCAGTAGAAACATCATCATAACCATGATTTTCACTGTTCCAGGCAGGATGTAAAAAACTCCGGAACTCATTCAAGCGGATATTCGCAATCCGCTTCGCTACTTGCTCATAACTGAACAGCTGCAAATTTTCTATACAGGAGGTACATACTATGCGTTATGAAATTCAGGGCGACACTTTACCCGTTGTTATCTGTTATCTGGACGGCGGTGAAAAAATGATCACAGAAAAAGGAGCCATGAGCTGGATGTCTCCAAACATGCACATGGCAACTTCTACCAACGGCGGCATCGGAAAGGCTTTCGGACGAATGTTTTCCGGTGAATCCATGTTTCAGAATATCTATACTGCCCAGGGCGGTGCCCGGCATGATTGCTTTTGCCTCCTGCTTCCCGGGAAGTATTCTTCCTTATCAGATTTCCCCGGGCGGGAACTGATCGTACAAAAGTCCGGTTTTCTCGCTTCCGAAGCCGGGGTAAACCTTTCTGTTTTCTTCCAGAAACGCTTCGGTTCCGGACTCTTCGGCGGTGAGGGATTTATCATGCAGCGCCTTGCCGGAGAAGGGATGGTATTCCTGGAATTTGACGGCCATGTTGTCGAATACGACCTGCAGCCCGGTCAGCAGATCATCGTCGATACCGGTTATCTGGCTGCTATGGAAGCCACCTGTTCCATGGATATCCAGACCGTTCCCGGTATGAAAAATATGCTTTTTGGCGGGGAAGGCATCTTCAACACCGTCATCACCGGCCCGGGACATATATGGCTCCAGACCATGCCGATCTCGAATGTAGCAGGAGCGATCTCACCGTTTATTCCGTCAAAGTCTTAATTCGCAGAATCTATTTTCCAGACTGTACAGGGAACCTCACACATCCCTGCCTAGAGCGTGTTTGAAAAAGGCTTTTCGTGAGCTGCGAGTCCCAGTTTGTGGGAGATTTTATCCGAATGAGGGCGGCGTAGCGGGCTACGGCAACCGAATGAGGGTAAAATATACCGCAAAGTGGG
>ENA-OPYX01000576-OPYX01000576.1-human-gut-metagenome-genome-assembly--contig:-NODE-576-length-21389-cov-5.140203_pt1 | contig 21389 bp, 22 predicted proteins | sample MGYA00242639_ERZ504486 | MGnify/ENA primary metagenome ERZ504486 (study PRJEB26092, sample SAMD00036296) | human gut metagenome | host: Homo sapiens | study: EMG produced TPA metagenomics assembly of... | reverse complement strand
CCAAACTTCCTGTAGCAACAGATTCTGGACACCACACGATCCAGAACTTAAGGATTGGAACAAGAAGGCAATTGGATTGCTAGGGCAGGGCGGAGACTGCATCATACAGCATTCTCTTATGACTTAAACAGCAGAGCAGATGGGTGACTGGGCAGCAAGCATTGGGAATCGAAGCTGTATACATTGATAAGGATACAACAATCAGACAGTTCAAGAACGAACTCCTGTGGAACAGTGTGCATTCCGTAAATAATTGAAATTATCACATAAGCAGTAACATTTCATTTTGCAGGGGATATCAAATAGATATTTCCCTGCAAAAATAGTATAATGGGTAGTATATAAAAAGAAAACTTAGAAAATAATATTAGGAGGAAGCGTACAATGAGTAACATAAAAGAAATCATTGAGAGCGGAAAAGCGTTTCTGGGAATCGAATTCGGTTCTACAAGAATTAAAGCGGTACTGATCGATGAGGAGCACAATCCAATTGCATCCGGAAGCCACACATGGGAGAACCGTTACGAGAACGGACTGTGGACATACTCTCTGGACGATATCTGGGCAGGTCTTCAGGACAGCTACCGCGATATGGCAGAAAATGTACAGAAAGAATACGGAGTAACGATCAAGAAACTCGGAGCGATCGGATTCAGTGCCATGATGCACGGATATATGGCATTTGACAAAGAAGGAAAGCTTCTTGCACCATTCCAGACATGGAGAAACAGCAATACAGGAAAGGCTTCTGAAGTGCTGGTAGATTTGTTCCGGTACAACATACCACTGAGATGGAGTATTGCGCATCTGTATCAGTGTATCCTGGATAAAGAAGAGCATGTAAAAGATATTGCATTTATGACAACGCTTGCGGGATATATCCACTGGCAGATGACAGCGAGAAGGTTCTTGGTGTAGGTCGACGCATCCGGAATGTTCCCAATTGATATGAATACAAAAGATTACGATGAAGAGATGATCCAAAAGTTCGATAAACTCATCGAAGGTGAGAATTATCCATGGAAAGTGAAAGAAATTCTTCCTAAGGTTCTGGTAGCAGGAGACGCAGCTGGTATCCTGACAGAAGAAGGAGCAAAGAAACTTGACCCTACAGGCAATCTGGAAGCCGGAATCCCGCTTTGCCCTCCAGAAGGAGATGCAGGAACAGGTATGGTAGCTACAAACAGCGTAGCACAGCGTACAAGCAATATTTCCGCTGGTACTTCATTCTTCTCAATGGTTGTACTTGAGAAGCCGCTGAAAGACTTACATACAGAGATCGACATGGTTACAACACCTGACGGAAGCCTGGTTGCCATGGTGCATTCTAATAACGGAACCACAGACCTGAATGCATGGGTAAATCTGTTCAAAGAATTCGCAGATTCTATCGGAGCCGACGTGGATATGAACCAGATGTATGGAACACTTTATAATAAAGCGCTGGAAGGAGATGTTGACTGCGGCGGAATCCTTTCTTACGGAAACTACGCAGGCGAGCCTATCACAAATGTAGAAAAAGGACGTCCGATGGTAGTCAGAACACCGGAGACAAAATTCACTCTGGCTAACTTTATGAGATCTCACCTGTACACAGCACTTGGTGTTATTAAGGTCGGAATGGATATCTTAACAAAAGACGAAGGTGTAGAGATCGATACTGTTCTCGGTCATGGCGGACTCTTCAAGACAAAAGGTGTCGGACAGAAGGTTCTGGCTGATGCGATCAACACACCGGTCGTAGTTATGGAGACAGCAGGAGAAGGCGGACCATGGGGAATGGCTATTCTGGCTGAGTACATGGTAAAACGTGCAGAAGGTGAGAAACTGGAAGATTATCTGAAGAATAAAGTATTCGGAAGCAATGCCGGAAGCAGAATTGATCCGGATCCGGAAGGCGTAGCAGGATACGAAGCATTTATGGAGACATATAAGAAGGGACTTGACGTAGAGCGTAGAGCTTGTGCTGATCTGTAAAAGCTGTCATATTGTGTAAAAGTAGAGGGGACACGGTGATGTCCCCGTATCTGTTATGATATAGAAGAGGTAAAGGAGATAAGAAAAATGCTGGAAGAATTGAAAAAAGAAGTATATGAAGCAAACATGCTTCTTCCAAAATATGATCTGGTAACATTTACATGGGGAAATGTAAGCGGGATTGACCGTGAAAAAGGACTTTTTGTCATCAAACCAAGTGGAGTTGATTATGACAAATTAACACCGGAAGACATGGTTGTTGTTGATCTTCAGGGAAACAAAGTAGAAGGAGACTTAAATCCATCTTCTGATACAGCGACACATGTAGAGCTGTACAACAGATTCCCGAATATTGGCGGTGTTGTGCATACACATTCTCCATGGGCAACAAGCTGGGCTCAGGCAGGAAGAGGAATTCCTTGCTACGGAACTACACATGCAGATTATCTGTACGGAACAGTACCATGTGTAAGAAATCTTACAAAAGAAGAAATTGACGAAGCTTATGAGAAAAATACAGGTGTCCTGATCGCAGATAGATTCGATGAAGATGATCTGGATTATGTTGCAACACCTGCAGTACTCTGCAAGAATCACGGACCATTTACATGGGGCAAAGATGCGCATGAAGCAGTTCACAATGCAGTTGTATTAGAAGAAGTTGCAAAGATGGCAGCGAGATGCGAAATGATCAACCCGGACGTAAAACCTGCACCACAGGAATTACAGGATAAGCATTACTTCAGAAAACATGGAGCAAATGCTTATTATGGACAGCCAGGGAAATAAATGAATTGGTGTTAAAAAAGGATTACAAGAGACACTGCCAGTGATGACAGTGTCTCTTGTAGTCTTGGTATTCATTAGGTTTTATACTGTTGTGAACAGGTCGACAGACTGTCCGGTCATAACTGCCGGTGAATCTGCCAAAAGGTAGATGATTGCTTTTGCAACATCTTTTGAGCTTCCCATCGGGCAGCCGTCCTGTCCTACAGAGTGGTTGTAGACTCTCTGTCCCGGTGTGTCCACGATTCCAGGAGATACGGCATTGCATTTGATTCCGTATTCTTTGGTCTGGATAGCAGTTGTCTTGGTCATGGTTACGATACCGCCTTTTGCAACAGCGTATGCACCCATCTGAGATGCAATACGACCCATTCTTGAAGATACATTTACGATATCTCCTTTTCCTTGTTTTATCATTACAGGTACAACATTTTTAGTTACAAGGAATGGGATTCTCAAGTTTGTTTTGATGATCTGATCCCACTGTTCTTCTGACCATTCCCAGATCTTAATTGCCTGATGTTCGATATTTTTGTAGATCTCTTTTGGATATCCGCCTGCATTGTTAACGAGAATATCAATTCTTCCGTATTTATCAACAACAGTTTTGACCATGTCGGCAACCTGTTCTCCGTCTGTAAGGTCTCTGGAAAGTGAGATTGCTGTTCCGCCGGCATCTTCGATCATTTTTACTGTTTCATCAAGATCAGACTGTGTTCTTGCTACTGTTATGACAGTGGCACCTTCAGCAGCGATAGCAAGTGCTGCGTCACGTCCGATTCCTTTTCCTGATCCTGTTACAATTGCGATTTTTCCTTCTAATTTACCCATGATATATATCCTCCACAATTATATTTATACAAGCCTTGCTGTTTCAGCAAAGAATTGAATGTCTGTAGCTTCGATGTAGCTGTCACCGATTTCATGAAGTAGTATGACATTGAGATTACCGTTCAGATTCTTCTTGTCTAAGGCGATCGCTTCGGTTAATGTCCCAAGAGTGAGACCGCATTCAAAAGGAAGTCCGTAGGTTTTTAAAACCTGCTGGATACGGTCTGCAGTTCCTTCTGGTGTTAATCCTTTTTCCTCGGCAATCCTGGTAATCTGATACATGCCAATGGCAACGGCTTCGCCATGACTTTCCCGCTGATAATGGAAATATTGTTCAATGGTGTGAGCCAGTGTGTGTCCGAAATTCAGTAACATACGCTCACCTGTGTCAAACTGATCATTTTCTACAACCATTCGTTTGATATCTACACAGCGTGTGATGATGGCAGGCAGTTCTTCTTTTAAATCTTCAAAAGAACTGTGTGATTCCAAGGTACTAAATAAATCCGCATCTTTGATGCAGCCGTATTTGATAACCTCTCCCATACCATCGTTGATAAATCGTTCCTTCAGCGTGTTAAGTACCAGTGGATCGATCAGCACCAGTGAAGGCTGATAGAATGCGCCGACCAGATTCTTGCCTTCCGGAAGGTCTACTGCGACTTTTCCACCGACAGAAGAATCAACCTGCGCCAACAGTGAAGTTGGGATCTGTACCAGTCTTACACCTCTTAGATAACTGGAAGCGGCAAATCCTGCAAGATCACCGATGACACCGCCGCCAAGAGCAATGACCAGATCACTTCTGGAAATCTTTGCTTCCAGCATGGCTTTGTAGACTGTCGGAAGTGTCTGGAAATCCTTGGTGGCTTCTCCGTGAGGGAGTACCAGATGATGGCATTCATAATCTGAATCCAGTGTACGGATCAGTGTATCTCCGTATAGAGGAAATACATTATCGTCCGAAATGATCATAATGCGTTTGCCGTGATACATCTTACGGATATAGTTCCCTGCCTGGGACAATATATTATTTTCAATATAAATAGGATAACTGTCTTTTCCCAGATTAACTGTAAGTTTCATTTTAAAGCTCCTGTAAACTATGAGGCTGCATATATTAGATGGCTTTTCCGACTACATTTGCAATCTGTGCAACCTGTTTGAGTAATTCGTCGTATTTCTTAGGTTTTAATGACTGTGCTCCATCGCAGAGTGCAGATTCGGGATCGTTGTGTACTTCTATCATCAGTCCGTCTGCTCCGGCGGCTATAGCAGCCATTGCCATGGAATCTACTAACCACCATTTTCCACCTGCATGACTTGGGTCAACGATGATCGGAAGATGTGTCAGTTTACGAAGTACAGGTATACTCTGAAGATCCAGAGTATTTCTTGTATAGCTTTCGAAAGTACGGATTCCACGTTCGCAGAGGATGACATTTTCATTACCGGATGCCATGATGTATTCTGCTGACATGATCCATTCTTCGTAAGTAGCATTTAGACCCCTTTTTAAGAGGATTGGACGATCAAGCTGTCCCAATTCTTTTAACAGGTCGAAGTTCTGCATATTACGTGCACCGATCTGGATAAGATCTACTTTTTCGTTAAATACATCAAGGTATTTGTCGGACATCAGTTCAGTTACGATCGGAAGACCGGTCTCTTCTTTAACTGCGGTTAAGATATCAAGACCTTCAAGTCCGAGTCCCTGGAATGAATAAGGGCTTGTTCTTGGCTTGAATGCACCTCCGCGGAGTAAGTTGGCTCCGGAAGCTTTTGCTGCCCGGGCAATTTCAAGAACCTGTTCGTATGATTCTACGGAACAAGGACCGGCGATCATTGCAAGATTGTCTCCGCCGACTTTTACGCCGGATACATTGATAATGGAATCTTCCGGATGGAATGCACGGTTAGCTAATTTGTACGGTTCCTGTACATGCATAACTTTATCAACTGCAGAATCAATCTCGAATAATTTGGAATCAACTTTGGCTGTGTCACCGATACAGCCGATCACTGTCATCTCCTTGCCTTGTACAATATGTGTGTCAAGACCTCTTTTTTTGACCATGTTCTCAACACGAGAAACATCATCTTTTGTAGTATGTGGTTTTAATACGATAATCATAATTAATATCCTCCAATATGTATGATCATTGTGCCTGTGTGATATTTTCTTTCTCGTGTGAATCTGTTGGTCGCACTGTAAAATATTCGCACTGCAAAACTTTAAACACTTAAAGCGTAATGATATATTAACGCAATGGAATTTGATTGTCAATACTTTTATTGGATAAATTCTTTCATTTTTTTAAAAGTGTGTTAGACTAAAATTGTATAGTAAAAAGGGAGTGGGAAAATGGTAAATGTATGGGCAGCAGATATTACACCACTATTAATAGAAGAAATATATCGTGCATATTATAACAGGGTGCCAAAGTGGAGAAAGGAAAAAGCGGATAAGCTGCGGAATGTGGCAGACCGTGCAAGGAGTGTCGGTGCATGGATCTTATGGGAGAAGATACAAGAGATGACCGGACTTCCGGAAGATGCTGTATTCAATCTGTCGCATTCGGGAAAGTATGTATTGTGCGCCTGCAGTGACCGGAAAGGCGTGCAGGTCGGATGTGATGTGGAGATGACGGGAGCATTAAGGATGTCAGTAGCTGAACGCTATTTCTGCCCATCAGAATGTAAGATCATCCGTGCAGGTGCGGATGAAAAAGAACAGGCAGAATGGTTCTACCGTTTCTGGGTATTAAAAGAAAGCTTTATGAAAGCTACCAGGAGGGGAATGGGGCTGGATATGCGGACATATGAATTTGCCTGGAGGCCGGATGGCATACCATATATGAGAAAGCAGCCGGATGAATATCCCGGGATCTACCTGTGCAGGGAATATGAACTGAAGCAGGGGGATGCAAGAGCCGCAGTGATTACGACAGATGATGAAATCGGGGGGAGATTACAAGAAGTCAGACTTGCTTAAAAAGGGGTGTATGAACATGAGACAGTTAAAGACGAAATGGGCAGACAATATAAATGAAAAGAATGTATTAGGGGAATATCCAAGACCATTGATGCGCCGGAAAAGTTATGTGAATCTGAACGGTGTGTGGAAGTATGCAATAAAAGACACAAAAGGATTTCCCAAAGAAAATGAACGGAGACATATTGGTCCCGTTTTCACCGGAGGCAGCACTGTCGGGAGTCAGAAGACAGTTAAAGCCGGATGAATTTTTATGGTATAAAAGGAGTCTTCCGGAAGAGATAAGACCAGAATCAGGAAGCCGCTGGCTGCTTCATTTCGGAGCTGTGGATCAGTGTGCAGTTGTCTATGTAAATGGAAAGAAACAAGGAAAACATGTGGGCGGATATCTGCCGTTTTCATTCGATGTTACGGATGCATTGCAAGAAGAAAGAAATACACTGACAATAAAAGTAAAAGATTATTCCGATACATATTATTACAGCAGGGGAAAACAGAAATTAGAAAATGGCGGGATGTTCTATACGGCGCAAAGTGGAATCTGGCAAACGGTATGGATGGAAAAGGTTCCGGAGTATCATATCAAAGATCTGAAGATTACACCGCTTTATGATCAGTCTTCCGTTATAATACAGCTGGAAGATGCCGCCGGAAGAAAAGATATCGACTATGATGTGACGGTAACGGCAAGAACGATGTGGCCGTTAAAAACTGCCGGCAGGACAGGGAGACCATGTATGGTGAGAATTCCGCATATGAGAAACTGGAGTCCGGAGGATCCGTTTTTATATGATGTGCATATAAAGATGGGGAATGATTCGGTAGAGAGTTATTTTGCCATGCGTAAGATAGAAATGAAGAATGACAAAAAGCGGAATCCCGAGGATCTTTTTTGAACAACAAACCATATTTTCAAAAAGGAGTTCTGGATCAGGGATACTGGCCGGATGGTTTGTATACACCACCGTGTGATGAAGCAATGATCTATGATATCCAGAAGATGAAGGATCTGGGGTTTAATATGATCCGGAAGCATATCAAGATAGAACCGCAGAGATGGTATTATCATTGTGACCGGATTGGCATGCTGGTATGGCAGGATATGGTGAATGGAGGACGTGAATATAAGAGCTGGTATGTTACCTGGCTGGCAACAGTTATGGAAGGAACGCATATCCGTGCAAAGGATACAAGGCTGCATCTGATGGGACGTCAGGATCCGACCGGACAGAAACAGTTTGAAAGTGAAATGAAAGAAACGATCCGGCGGTTATATAATCATCCGTCCGTTGTGACATGGGTGATATTTAATGAGGGCTGGGGACAATTCAAGACGAGGAAGATGACAGACATTGCTCTGGCAGAAGATCATACCAGATTGATTGATTCTGCAAGCGGATGGTTTGATCAGGGATGTGGGGATATCAAAAGTATTCATGATTATTTCTTCCCGTTGAATATCACACCGGAAAAGCGGGTGACAGCGCTTACCGAATTCGGGGGATACTCGCTTCAGATTCCGAAGCACAGTATGTATGAAAAAGATATTTACGGATATAAGATATTTAAAAGAAAAAAAGATCTCAGCAGAGCGTATGAAAAATTGATAAAAAAACTCGTTATCCCGAATATCAGCAGGGGGTTAAGTGCAACGGTCTATACGCAATTATCGGATATAGAAGAAGAGGTAAATGGAATTCTTTCTTACGACAGAAAAATAGTAAAAATCGATGAAAATGTGGTGAGGGAATGGAACGAAAAACTTCATTTTTAACCGGAAATTCAGGGAAAATTGATGAGTTGCGTAGTTGACGTGATTTCGGTGATTTGTTAGAATATAAAAGGGAAAAATAAAGATTTATCAAGATAGAAAATTGTTTACAAAACCATAAAAAAACACATGAGGAGAGTATGGGAGTGTAAGAATAATTAAGGAGGAAGACGATGTTGGAATTAACATTTGGAGAACAGGTCAAGATCATTCTGAGCCGTAAAGGAATGACCATCAAAGAACTTGCAGAAAAGATAGAAAAACAGACAGGAAAAAAGATGTCGCGCCAGAACCTGACACAACGTCTCGGAAGAGATAATTTCCAGGAGCAGGATATGCGTATGATCGCAAAGATTCTGGAATGCCCGTTCTATTTAGATATATTAGAAGAACATGAAGACCGCACAGAGAAACCGGTGAAAGAACAGAAAGCTGCAGAACCGGAACAGAAAGAGGCACCTACAAGAGCGGAAGAAAGGGATATTACGATTGGAGAACTGGTCGATATTCATAAAGAATTAGATGCGATTGAGAAGAAGAAAAGCAAGAAAAAAGCAAAGAAAGTTGTAGAAGAGAATCCGGAATATGTCCAGGAGACGATTTTTGACTTCTTTGTGAATGAGAAAGCAGAAGAGCCGGAAGTAGAAGCAGAGGCGGAAGTGGAAGCAGAGGCGGAAGTAGAAGCAGAGGCGGAAGTGGAAGCAGAGGCGGAAGTGGAAGCAGAGCCGGAAGTAGAAGCAGAGCCGGAAGTAGAAGCAGAGGCGGAAGTGGAAGCAGAGGCGGAAGTAGAAACAGAGCCGGAAGTGGAAGCAGAGCCAGTATATGAAGAAGCAGAGCCGGAGTATGCAGAAGAGCCGGTATATGAAGAAGCAGAGCCGGAAGTGGAAGCAGAGCCAGTATATGAAGAAGCAGAGCCGGAGTATGCAGAAGAGCCGGTATATGAAGAAGCAGAGCCGGAGTATGCAGAAGAGCCGGCATATGAAGAAGCAGAGCCGGAGTATGCAGAAGAGCCGGCATATGAAGAAGCAGAACCGGAGTATGAGGAAGAGCCGGTAACTGAGCCGGAAGTAGAAGAGCCGGAAGTAGAAGAACCGGAACCAAAGAAGACTGAGACAGAGAAGAAGGCACATGGATGGAGAGCATTTTTCGGAATCCATAAAAAGCATGAAGAACCGGTGAAAGAAGAAAAAGAGGAAGAAAAACCGGAAATCCAATATCATGAATTTGATTATTCAGAAGATGGAGAATCAGGCGAACTTGCAGAAGAGTTTCTTCCAGATGAACCTGAGGAAGCAGAGACATATGCCGCAGAGACAGAAACGGCTGCTTATGAAAATGCAGAACAGTTAAATACGAACTATGATGCAGGACATCAGAACAGGTATGCACAGGAGAATGAAGAGGATTTATTTACATCAACGGAAGAGGATCTTGAGAAAGGGGAACTTAACCCTTATACCGGACATGAATATGAATCGAACAGTGTAAGAATGCATCCGAACCGGATCGGCTATGTGCAGGTATATGACCGTGGAACTCATCAGTGGACAGATATGACGGAGTGGGCGTTCCTCGGATATCAGGAGCGTAAGAAAGCGTTACTTGGCAAAGATTATGAGCCGCCGATCTATCTGGATTAATGGAAAATGAACTTAAGAAAGTAATGCTGTAAATAAGGTGTTCAGCCGGGGATCCGGCTGGACACTTTTTGACAAAAAGGAGGATGTAAAATGGAGTGGACAAGACTTTTATCGACAAAGAGACAAAGGCCGGGCAGACATCAGGATGTACGTTCTGCCGATACCGATCTGAGAAGCGAATTTGAAAAGGATTACCACAGGATCATCGGAAGTGCATCATTTCGGAGACTTCAGGACAAGACACAGGTATTTCCATTAGATAAGAGTGACTTTATCCGGACAAGGCTGACCCATTCTATGGAGGTATCGTCGCTGGCAAAATCGTTGGGACAGAATATCGGCGAAAGCATACTGGCACATAAGAAAGATGCAAGTTTCACTTCGGGGATGAAAGAAGACATTTGCAATATTCTTCAGTGTGCAGGACTGATTCATGACATTGGCAATCCTCCGTTCGGACATTATGGGGAGTTTGCGATCAGAGAGTGGTTTGAACGGAATCTTCCGATGTTAAAATATCATGGAACGCCGATAGAAGAATTGCTGGAAGAACAGATGAGGAAAGATTTTTATCATTTTGAAGGAAATGCACAGGCACTCAGGCTGGTGAGTAAACTCCATTTCCTGGTAGATGAAAATGGAATGAATCTTACCTATGCACTTTTAAATACGATTATAAAATATCCGGTGTCATCTACACAGATCCGGCCGGAGTCAGGGGATATCCGGGAAAAAAAGATGGGATATTATTTTGCGGACCGGGAGTTGTTCGAGGATATCGTGCTGGAGACAGGGGCGGGAAATTGCAGACATCCTCTGACATTTATTCTGGAGGCAGCAGATGATATTGCATATAAGACGGCAGATATCGAAGATGCATTTGTGAAAGGTTTCATTACTTATCACAGTCTGCGGGATGAATTGCGGAAGCTTCAAAACAGGGAAAAGAAGCTGGCAGTTCCGGAACAAGCGGAATGGAATAGATTCCGGCCGGCAGATAAACTGGTAGAATTATACGAACGTGCAAAGAAAAACGGAGTAGATGACCCGGGAGATTATGTAGTGAAAAACTGGATCGTAAAGGCGCAGGGATTTTTGATCGGATGCGCAACATCTGGATTTACTTCTCATTACGATGAGATTATGAATGGAGTATATAAATCAGATTTATTTGCAGATACACCGGCGGAAGGACTTGTAAAATTACTTGGAGAGATTGCGTGCAAATGTGTGTTCAAGTCAGAAACAATCTACCGGATGGAAGTGAAAGAAGCGGTGATGATTGACAATCTGATGGATCGCTTCATGGGTGCAATAATTAAATATGATGATCCGACACAGAAACTGAATTCTATAGAAGAACGGCTGGTTTCGTTTATTTCCAATAATTACAAAAAAGCATACCGCTATCATGCGGAGGGACAGCCAGACATTTACCGGTTGTATCTGAGATTATTACTGGTTACGGACTATATCTGCGGAATGACCGACAGCTATGCGAAGAGGTTGTATCAGGAATTGAATGCGATTATGGCATAAAAGAAAATATTTCAGAATAGATTGTGATAAATAGCCGGAAACAGGAGTGGATATTTTGAGACGGTTTATTCGGTATCTGTATGAATACGAACAAGAGAAGAAGATGCGGAATGTAGGCTTCGTAAAAATAGAACAGGATATGGATCAGTGTGTGATCCATGTACATGGAAAAGGATTCCGGATGGAAGAAGACACAAAGGGACTGGAAGTATATTTGTTCTGGAATCAGGATGGAAAATGTACCGGAATCAATATAGGAGTGACAGAGCCGCCGTCTCCCGGACTGAATTATCAATTGTGTTATACACCGGAAGATATGGGGGAGAAAGAAAATTATGATCTGGTCAACGGAATCATTTTAAAAGACATAAGCGGGCACTGGTATGCCGCAGTGTGGAATGATGATGTGGTAAATGTCTGTCAGATGGAAAAGTGGGAGATGGCAGGGGAAGAGACGCATGAAAAAGAAAAGAGTATTGCAGAGCCTTCAGAGGAACAGGAAGTAAAGGAATGCAGGGACAGATATAAAGTCAGAAAAATCCAACGGAAAGACATGGTATGTCTTCCGAGATGTGAATGGAAGCATGCGAACAACAGTTTTCTGGTTCATGGATATTACAATTATCATCATCTGATATTGACAGTCTGTGATGGTCAGTTAAAATTAGGAGTACCCGGAGTATATCATCCACAGGAAGCAAAAGCAGCAGAAAGTTTCGGATTTCCGGAATTTCTGCCGGTCGAGGAGACCGGACTTGCACTTACGGAAGAAGAGACGAATGACAGAGAGACATTCGGATACTGGTGCAGAGATGTCCGCGGATCGGAAGACTGCGCAGATATACAGAGAAAAATATAATCAGATGGAGTGTGGAAATGCAAAGTACAGATGAAAAATATATGAAAGAAGCAATCAAACAGGCGAAAAAAGCTTATGCGATCGGAGAAGTACCGATCGGTTGTGTGATCGTGTATCAAGATAAGATCATAGGAAGAGGATACAACCGGAGAACGATTGACAACAATACCCTGGCACATGCGGAACTGGCTGCGATCAGGAAAGCAAGCAGGAAAATGAATGACTGGAGACTGGAGGATTGTACGATGTATGTGACGCTGGAGCCTTGCCAGATGTGTTCCGGTGCAATCGTACAGTCCCGGATGACAAGGGTAGTAGTCGGTTGCATGAATCCAAAAGCAGGCTGTGCAGGCTCTATCTTAAACCTTCTGGATATGCCGGAATTTAACCATCAGGTGGAATTGACGACAGGAGTCATGGAAGAAGAATGCAGCCAGATGATGAAATCATTTTTTAAAGAGTTAAGAGAGGCAAGGAAGAAGAAAAAGCAACTGGAAAAAGAACAGACAGAGGAAATATAAGAGACAGATGACCAGATGAATGAAAAGACGGTAGGAATGCTGATCGGTAAGAAGAATGTATATGAATATCCGGAACTTTCCAATGCAGTTACCTGTATGAATTATGTAAACAAAGAGACCGAGATACCGCCGGTACTGATGATGCACGGACTTGCAGATGACAAAGCATGGAGATCCGGCATTCTGGACAGAGAAGAATATGGATATTGTGGAAAAATTTCTGAAAGTCCACATGGATTAAGGTGGTACAGACTATATTATTTACTTTATTCCATTCCAGATCTTCAATGCAATGTATCCGGTGTTTATCTCTATCGGGGCAGGATTTGGAATTCCGGCAGTAACGAATGCGATCGTAATATTGCTGGCAGTAATATTTGGTATAATATAAAAAATATCCACATGCGGGAAACTGCAGTGGATATTTTTAATATCAGTTTATTTTATTATGTGCATTGCGCTTCGAACGAGCCTTCACAGACGTTACCTTAGTAGTTAACTCAGCCCAGGCACCCTTACGGCACCCGGAAGATTCCACTTAATGCTGCTTCATTCCTGACCTGACATGGTTCATGGAGTTCCGTCGCGTAAGACCCAAACATCAACGCCACTTTCCAAGGGCAGCTCTGCAAAAACAAGCCCTCTGCGCAATATCACCCCTGCTATAGCGGATTGCAGGTGCAAGGTACCGCTAACACCCCGGCTGCACAGCTCAACATTTTAACGTGTTCCGGACAAAAAGTCAATGGAAATGTTGTAAAAAAGGCGATACCAATTTATAATACCTAGATATATGAGGATTTATCTTATCCGGTATATGACCGGAGGGGAGATTCTGATCTGGAGGAAAATATAATGAAGATATTACTGGCAGCAGTCAATGCAAAATATATACATTCCAATCTGGCGGTCTACAGCCTGAAAGCCTATGCCGGGGATCCGGCGGTGGAGATCGGAGAGTATACGATCAACCAGCAAAAAGACGATATCCTGATGGACATCTATAAGAGACAACCGGATATTCTCTGCCTTTCCTGCTATATCTGGAATTTGGACTATATAGAAGAAATTGTGCTTGAAATCGGAAAGCTGCGTCCGGATATGCCAATCTGGCTTGGCGGACCGGAGGTTTCCTATGATGCAAAAGAAGTATTAAGACGACTTCCATGTGTCAAAGGAGTGATGAAAGGCGAAGGAGAGAAAACTTTCAAAGAAATCTGCCGGATATACCGAAATGAATTCGAAAAAAGAGAAAATGTATGTGGATATCAGGATAAAAATGTGGATAATTCCTGGAAGAAATCGGAGAGTGTGGATAACCAGTTAAAGGGTGTGGACGGAATCACTTTCCGGGAAGAAAAAGAGAAAATTATCGACAATCCGTGGCGTCCGATCATGGATCTGAGCGAAGTCCCATTTGTCTACGATCATATGGAAGATTTTGAACATAAGATCATTTACTACGAGACCAGCAGGGGATGCCCGTTTTCCTGCAGCTATTGTCTGTCATCCGTAGATAAGCGTCTGCGTTTCAGGAATATAGAACTGGTGAAGAAGGAATTGCAGTTTTTCCTTGACCACAAAGTACCGCAGGTGAAATTTGTTGACCGTACATTCAACTGCAAACACGACCACAGCATTGCTATCTGGAAATATATCATGGAGCATGATAATGGCATTACGAACTTCCACTTTGAGATTGCCGCGGATATTCTGAATGAAGAAGAACTGAAGCTTCTGGAACAGATGCGCCCGGGACTGGTACAGCTTGAGATCGGTGTACAGTCAACAAATCCGAAGACGATCAAAGAGATCCACAGAGTTATGGACTTTGAAAAAGTATCTAAAATCGTGAGGAGAATTCAAGATAAGGGAAATGTGCACGAACATCTGGATCTGATCGCCGGACTTCCGTACGAAGATGTGGAAAGCTTCGCACATTCCTTTGACGATGTGTATGCATTAAAACCGGAGCAGCTCCAGCTTGGATTCCTGAAAGTGTTGAAAGGATCCTTTATGCAGGAACATCAGGAGGAGTATGGCATTGTCCATAAAGCACATCCGCCGTATGAAGTACTGTATACAAAGTGGATTTCCTATGAAGATGTACTGCGCCTGAAAGGGATTGAGGAGATGGTGGAGGTCTACTATAACAGCCGTCAGTTTACGAATACGATGGAAGAACTGGAAAAGGAATACGATTCTGCATTTACCATGTATGACCGGCTTGCATCTTATTATGAAGACAATGGTTATAACGCCGTTCAACACAAGCGGAGTGCCAGATATGAGATTTTACTGAATTATATACGGCTGCATCATAAAGAAAAAGAAGATCTGTTCCGGGAAGTGCTCACATACGATTACTATCTTCGTGAAAATGCGAAGAGCCGTCCGGAATTTGCCGGGGAATATCTGGTGGAAAAAGACGTGGCGAGAACATTTTATGAAAAAGAAGAAGAGACACACACCTACCTTCCGGATTATGGAAAATATGACAGAAACCAGATGCGTAAAATGACGCATTTGGAATATTTTAAGTTGGCAGATACCTATATTCTGTTTGATTATCAGAACAGAAATCCACTAAATCAGGAAGCCAGAGTCTGCAAGGTAAAGGCCGGGACAGGGCAGCGGTAAAGAATGAAATATAAAAAGGAATAGAATTATGAAAAAAAGAACAGGAGAAATTCTCAGCCTTCTGGATGCGAAGTACGGAACCGAATTCATCTGCTATCTGAATTATGAAACTCCGTGGCAGCTTCTGATCGCTACGATGTTAAGTGCGCAGTGTACCGATGCAAGAGTCAATATCGTGACAAAAGATCTGTTCCAGAAGTATCCGTCTGTCGAAGCATTTGCGGACACGGATCTGAAAGAATTAGAACAGGATATCAAACCAACGGGATTCTATCATAATAAAGCGAAGAATATCATAGCCTGTATGAAAGATATCCGGGATAAATATAACGGAGAAGTCCCATCAGAACTTGAAGACCTTTTAAGTCTGGCGGGAGTAGGCAGAAAGACAGCCAATGTGATTCGCGGAAATATCTATCACGTGCCGAGTGTGGTCGTGGATACACATGTAAAGCGCATATCCAATCGGCTGGGACTTACGAAAAACCAGGATCCGGACAAGATTGAACAGGATTTGATGAAGGAACTGCCGGTAGATCACTGGATTCTCTGGAATATTCATATCATTACATTTGGACGAACAATCTGCAGTGCAAGAAGTCCGAAATGTGAGGATTGTTTCTTGCAAAAATATTGTAAAGAGTATAAAATGTAGAGAAATACGTTGCTGTTCGGTAAAAATATTTACGGAGAGTAACAGAACTATGATCAAAGAAGGTAGAAAAATGAATTTCAACAATAAAAAAACAAGAAGAATTGTATCAATTGTTGTGCTTATCGTCATCATTGCCATGGTGGCAACGATGATTATTCCGTATCTTGTATAAGGCAGAAATGCAGAAACGATATAAGATAAAGTATCAAGAAAAGATAAGAGATAAAGGGGAACGTAATAGGGATGAAGTTAGAGACACAGACAGAACAGATTATAAGTGAAACAGTTACCGTCTACGGATTATCACCACAGATCGGTATTCATGCACTTGCACAGACTGTGAACGCACTGGCGGCACAGGGTGCAGTATTTTCTGTCTGCCCTGAAACTACCACAGAAACATCCGCAGGCGTTACTGTTCAGATTGCCTGTCCGGAATACATATTCAGATCCAGGATTCACAAGATTGAAAAGCTTCTGAAAAAGGCATGTAAAAAATACAATATAAATCCTGACCGGATACAGGCATCTGTGAATCCTGCAGTTCAGGTAATTGCAGTGACAGTTACGGGAATCGCAAAAGCACCGAAAGAAGAGACCTGGAACAGGGAAACCGCACGAGCCTGTAAAGATATTGTCTTTGTGGGGTATGCCGGAATGGATGGCATGCTCAGGATCACAGAGGAAAAAGAACAGGAGCTTAAGACCCGTTTTGCACCGGTTTTCTTAAAGCAAGTACTGTCATATGAGCAGCACATTTTTGCTTTGAGAGAAATCGAAGCCGCAAAAGCCGGGGGCGCATTTGTCGTACGTCAGGTCGCAGATGGCGGGATCTTGGCAGCACTGTGGAATCTGGCACTGGAATTAGAACAGGGACTGGATCTTGATATGAAGAAAATCAGTATTTTACAGGAAACGATCGAGGTATGTGAACATTTCCGACTGAATCCATATCAGATGATATCTACAGGAAGTTTTCTGGCTGTGACTGACAATGGGGAAGTACTGGCAGATGCGCTGAACAATCAGGGGATTACAGCAGCAGTAATCGGACATACAACAGACAACAACGATAAGATCTTAAGAAATGGAGAAGAGATGCGTTATATCGACCGTCCGGCTCCGGATGAGATCTTGAAGCTATATAGCGGAGGTATGAATGATGGAAGAATTAAGAAAGCAGATACTCCTGTATCTGGAGAAGCATAGCAGGGTGGACCTCGGAGAACTGGCAGTTCTTCTTGGAAGCGACGAAGTAACCGTAGCAAATGAGATTTCTGCCATGGAAAGAGCAAAGATCATCTGTGGCTATCATACACTGATCGACTGGGATAAGACAGGAACAGAGTATGTGAATGCCCTGATCGAAGTAAAAGTAACACCACAGCGTGACACAGGATTTGATAAGACAGCAGAACGGATCTGTAATTATCCGGAAGTATCAGCCGTATATCTGATCTCCGGCGATTTTGATATGATGGTTCTGATCGAAGGCAAGACTTTGCAGGAAGTGTCAAAGTTCGTATCAAGTAAATTATCACCGATTGAAGATGTCACAGGAACCAGTACACAGTTCGTACTGAAGAAATATAAGGATCACGGAACAATCATGTTCGGACAGAAAAAAACAGAAAGGATGCTTGTAACACCATGATGAGAAATCCACTATCTAAGAAAATTACAGGCATCGAACCATCTGGAATCCGGAAATTCTTTGATCTGGTAAGTGAGATGCCTGACGCAATATCCCTTGGCGTAGGAGAACCTGATTTTGACACACCGTGGAGAATCAGAGAGGAAGGTATCTATACCCTGGAACAGGGCAAGACTTTCTATACATCGAATGCAGGTCTTAAAGATCTGAAGATCGAGATCAGCAAATATCTGGAACGTAAGATCCATGTAGAATATGACCCAGATCATGAGATCATGGTGACGGTCGGAGGAAGTGAAGGAATCGATGTGGCACTGCGCGCAATGCTGGATCCGGGAGATGAAGTCCTGATCCCGCAGCCGAGCTATGTATCGTATGTACCGTGCACCATTTTGGCAGACGGTAATCCGGTTGTGATTCCCCTTCAGGAAAAGAACGAATTCAAACTGACGGCAGAAGAGCTGGAGGAAGCGATCACGCCAAAGACGAAAATGCTGGTGATGCCATTCCCGAACAATCCGACAGGATCGATCATGACAAAAGAAGATCTGGAGCCAATTGCGGAAGTTGTGAAGAGACATGACCTGTATGTGCTTTCGGATGAGATTTATTCTGAACTTACATACAAGACAGAGCATGTGTCTATTGCATCTCTTCCGGGAATGCAGGAAAGAACACTGGTGATCAACGGATTTTCCAAAGGATTTGCCATGACGGGATGGAGACTTGGTTATATCTGCGGACCGTCTGTGATCATAGAACAGATGTTGAAGATCCACCAGTTTGCGATCATGTGTGCGCCGACCAACAGCCAGTATGCAGCCATCGAGGGCTTACGTCACTGCGAAGATGAAGTGCAGCAGATGAGAAATGCATACAATCAGAGAAGAAGATACCTGGTAAATGAATTTGCGAAGATGAAGCTGGAATGCTTTGAGCCATTTGGTGCATTCTATATTTTCCCAAGTATCAAAGAATTCGGTATGACTTCCGAAGAATTTGCAATGCGTTTCCTGGAAGAGGAAAAGGTTGCGGTCGTACCGGGAAGTGCGTTTGGTGAGAGTGGGGAAGGGTTCCTGCGTGTATCGTATGCGTACTCACTGGAAGATCTGAAAGAAGCGATCGGAAGACTCAGTCGGTTTGTTGAGAGACTGAGAAGTCAGAAAATAAGGTTGACGGAAGCTGATTTGAAGAAGAATTTAAAAGAAATAATAGAAATAGAAAAGCCGTCAGGGAATGTTAATGTATGAATTAGTAATTACCATTCCGACGGCCTTTTGTTATTGCTATGCAGCTTCTGCAGATATCAGAAAATACAGGATGAATTGTAATCCGGAATTTACTCTTACATTTTTTTGAAAAAATCTTGACTTGGAGCGAACTCCAAGTGCTATAGTAATGAACGGAAAGGTGGTGCCTGGATTGATGATAAAAGAAGTAAGTGAAACATATGACATTTCCGCTGATACTCTGCGTTATTATGAACGCATCGGCATGATACCGGAAGTAACACGTACGGCAGGCGGAATCAGAGACTATCAGGAATCAGACCTTGGATGGGTGGAGCTTGTGATCTGTATGAGAAAAGCAGGACTTCCCGTGGAGGCACTGATCGAGTATGTAAAATTATATCAGGAGGGCGACGAGACATTTGAAGCAAGACTTCAGCTTCTTTCGGAAGAAAGAGAGAAGTTAGAAGAGCAGAAAGCGCAGATAGAGTCAGCGATCAACCGGCTGAATCACAAAATTTCCAAATACGAAGAAGCAGTAAAGACAGGAGTATTAAACTGGGAGGAGAATAGTTCATGTATATAGAAAAGATTAACGGACCAGAAGACGTAAAGAAATTAACCGTAGACGAGATGACCGTAATGGCAGGTGAGATGAGAGAAGCACTGTTAAAGAGAGCCAGTATCCACGGCGGACACTTCGGACCAAACTTCGGTATGGTAGAGGCAACGATCGCACTGCATTATGTATTCGAGTCACCAAAAGACAAGATCGTATATGATGTGTCACATCAGACTTACCCACACAAGATGCTGACAGGAAGAAAGGATGCATATCTCTATGAAGAGCATTACGATGATGTATCCGGTTATACAAATCCGCATGAGAGTGAGCATGATTTCTTTACAATCGGTCATACATCTACTTCTGTCAGTCTTGCCGTGGACTTGCAAAAGCAAGAGATCTGAAAGGGGAAGACGGAAATGTAATCGCAGTGATCGGAGACGGTTCTTTAAGCGGCGGAGAAGCACTGGAGGGAATTGACTACGCCGCAGAATTGGGTGGAAATCTAATTATTGTAGTGAATGACAATGATATGTCCATCGCAGAGAATCATGGAGGATTGTATCAGAATTTGAAGCTGCTGCGGGAAACAAACGGAACAGCTCCATGTAACCTGTTCAAAGCGATGGGGCTTGATTATATTTATGTAAACCAGGGAAACGATACAAAAGCGCTGGTGGAGGCATTTGAAATCGGCGGCAACCGATACACAGTGACTGGAAACGCGCCTGGCTGACGCGGCAGGACGGTGACACGATCGACTCTGCGGGGCCTTTGACCATCGAGAACGCAGAGCCTATCGAAATCAGCAAAAATATTATACTGAACTTGAATGGACACACCCTGAGCAAATCCGCTGGGAAGGGGCTTCTACGTATCCTCGGCTCCAATGTAGCCATCATAAACGGCAAGGTGCAAAACACCCATCCCAGCGACCCCTATCATGCGGTGGCGGTCGGAAAATCTAAGCAGACAGGCGCAAAGCTGACGCTGGACAATGTCACCCTGGAGGGCAGCACAGACGGGAGAAACCGTGGAGTGGGGCTTGGCATTCTTACCGGGAACGAAGCCGTGGTAACGAGCGGCAAGTTCATCGGCGGCATCTACACGGAGGGAGCGCTGACCATGTCCGGCGGCAGCGCGGATCTGCTGGAATTGGGTGCGCTCAAAGGTATTCCAGTGACCCTGTCCGGCGGATCCTTTGACAGCATCAAAATCAAGAATGGCGCAGATTATCAGTCCCTGCTGGCAGAGGGATATGCTTATCGGAAGAAAGACGGCGCATTGCTCAAGCTGTCGGAGATGAAGGAGAATACTGCCGTAACTGTTGTGAAGTGCAGCCACCCGGATGACCATTCCGGCGGGAAGGTTTGCCCCTACTGCGGCTATGCCGCTGAGGTAACAAAGACGGACGGCAGCATTTCCTACCATCGGACGACAGACGAGGCCATCGCCGCAGCCGGCGGCGGTACGGTGAAGCTGCTGGCAAATGCAGGCGAGATCACCATCAGCAGCCCGCTCAAGCTGGATCTGAACGGTAAGACGGCGGCAAAGCTGACCGTCACCGGAGATGTCACGCTGGCATCCCTGCTGCCGGAGGGTTACGTGTTTAAGAGCGGCAGTATCTGGATAACCGACCTTACCGGCAAGGAGCTGACCAATGTTTCTATGGCCAAGATCCCCATCAAGAGCATGGACTATCTGACCAAGATGAGCATGACTTATGG
>ENA-OPYX01000574-OPYX01000574.1-human-gut-metagenome-genome-assembly--contig:-NODE-574-length-21441-cov-3.613775_pt1 | contig 21441 bp, 9 predicted proteins | sample MGYA00242639_ERZ504486 | MGnify/ENA primary metagenome ERZ504486 (study PRJEB26092, sample SAMD00036296) | human gut metagenome | host: Homo sapiens | study: EMG produced TPA metagenomics assembly of... | reverse complement strand
GTATCAAGCATGAATGGAAGCTCAGACGGAACGGGAAGCGCAGCTTCGCCTGTAAACACAATGCAAAAGGCATTTGAACTTGTGGAGGACGGAGATACAATAGTATTGCTTGACACAGTTCGTGTTTCAAGCTGGGATACCTCAAAAAGTCTGACCGTAACAGGACAAAATCCGATTACGGGAGTTACTGAGGGAGGTATTGACTTAACTGAAATCGTATCTTTAAGGATTTGCGGTCCGGTAAAATTTGAAAAATTGAAGTTTGTTACAAAGGCTGCAGCGAGCATGGATGAAAAGGCGAACCGAATATTTGCCTGCGGAAATTCTCTTGTAATGGGTGAAGGTCTGACCATGACAGAGCCAATTGATATTCTTGGAGGCAATTCGATTGGGAATACTGCAGAGAGTACCGATTTGACACTTCTTAGCGGACGTTATCGTCGCATTTACGGCGGTGGCTGGAATTCTCCTGTAAACGGCGATACTCATATTGTAATCGGAGGAACGGTAAACAGTGAATATTCCGTAGAGGACAGCTCGCAAAATTATTATGATTCAAGAGTGTTCGGTGGAGGTGTGTACAGCGGTTCCGAAGTAGCAGGAGAAATCTATATAACAATTAAGGATAATGCGGCGATTGCGTATGTAGTCGGTGGCGGTTCGGGAAAAGGAACGGACATAAAAGGCGGAGCTACACACATAAGTATTGACGGTGGCAGAGTTATGAATGTGTATGGCGGTACTGTGGATAAAACTACAGTATATGAAGGCGATACTTACATAAATATGAGCGGTGGAAGCGTTGAAGGAATATTCGGTGGCTCAATGAGTCAGACTATGACAGGAAATACTCGTATTGCCGTATCAGGCGGACAGGTGACACGACGCATTTACGGCGGCTGCTATAATGATTGGTCAGGTTCATGGAATTCAAATTTTCATGTTGACGGCACAACTGCCGTTTGGGTTGGCGGTGATGCACGTCTGATTACAGGCGAGGGCTTAAGCAGCGGGAACAAGGACAATTCGGGAATTTTTGCTGCCAGCCGTGCATCAAGCAATTTAACAACAGAAAACTCGTATTTGATTTTTGCTGATGGTACTTATGATAAATGGAAGGATAAAATAGGAGATGTAAGCGGCTGGAGCGGTACTTTTAAGCCGTATAATGATTATTTGGTAAAGGCCGGAAATGGCGGTACTGCTATATTGGACAATAATACTATAGGAGCGCTTGATCTGACAGCAGAGGAAGGGAAAATAGCATTCTGCAACGGACAGCAGACAGAAAACGGAATTTACAATATTAAAGATGCGGAAACCGTCATTGAATTTTCACAGATAGCTGAAGTAACTCCGACACCAACGGCAAGCCCGACGGCAAGTCCAACGACAAGCCCGACAGCAGGACCGATAACAGAGCCAACGGCAAGTCCAACGGCAAGCCCGACAGCAGGACCGATAACAGAGCCAACGGCAAGTCCAACGGCAAGCCCGACAGCAGGACCGATAACAGAGCCAACGGCAACTCCGACAGTAAGTTCGACACCCGAACAGTCGGCAAAACTGACAGAAAACGGAGCAGAGGTTTCGGCAGACATTGCACTGGAAAAATTTGAGGGCGGCGAGCGCGTTTTAGCCGCTGTCTATAATTCAGACAGACAGCTTGTCACGGCAAAAATTATGGAAATTACAGAAAACGGTAATTATAAATTAAACCTTGATTTTACACCTATTCCTACGGAGAGATATACAATTAAACTGTTTGTGTGGAAATTGCACGAAATGAAACCGCTTAACAACGGTTATTCGTTCGGACCTCTCGGCGGTGAATAAGTAAGATAAATAACAAATTTTCATTTATGAAAGGATGGAGAATTATGAAAAAGATTTGTAAATTGCTATCATTTTTATTGATTTGCACTCTCGGAGCTACGGTTCTTAGCGGCTGCGGAGAGAAAAAGAATGTTGCTACAACAACGAACGAAGCTTATGTGATGGACGAAAATCTTAATCCACCGGGAGAATTTCCTGTTTGCAAAGAAAAAATTACTCTGACAGTAGGTATTCCCAAAGATGCATTAGTTACAGATTATGACGAAAATCTTTATACCAAAGCACTTGAAGAAAAAATGAATTGTGATATTGAATTTGTTTATCTGCCGTCAACTGTCGCAGAGGCAAAGCAAAAGGTAGAACTGATGATTGCAGCAGACGGTAAGGATTTGCCGGATATAATTGTGAATGTTCCTATGGAGGACAGTTCTATTTTGAGATATGGTTCAAGAGGTTTCATCAAATCTTTGAATCAATACTATGATAATTCCGCTTATTATTTGAATGATGTTTTAAAAGCAGAAACTAATCTTAAGGATATGATTACTATGGCTGATGGCAATATCTATGTAATACCGCGTTATCAGAAAATCCTGCAAAACGAGCTGGGATATCGTATGTGGATTTACAAGCCGTGGCTTGAAAAGCTAAATCTTTCAGAACCGAAAACTTTGGACGAATTTTATAATGTTTTAAAGGCGTTTAAGGATAAAGACCCAAATGGTAACGGATTAGCAGATGAGATTCCGTTTATCGGCGCTACAAGCGGCGGAGAAAACTGGTTCTGTGACTTTATTGCAGCAGCGTTCCAACCAATTGATATTCAAAGCAATTATCTATATCCTGAGAATGGAAAAATTAAAGCGGCTTATGTTGAGCCTGAGTATAAAGAGGCATTAAAGTATTTGAATAAGCTTTGCACAGAGGGTTTGCTTTCTCCATCATCTTTTACTTCTGATGGTGCACAGACCAGACAGACAATACAAAACCCAAGTGGCGTGCAAGTGGGTTGCTTTACCTCTATGGCACCGACCTATCTTATCAATGCAACAGATAGAGCGGAAGGATATGATATTCTCGCACCACTTACACAGGATAACGGTACGGGCTATGCAGTATATGGGGCAAGTATCCCGACAAACTCATTCTTTATTACAAAAAATTGCCAGTATCCTGAAGCAGCATTTCGTTTAGGGGATATTATGATGAGTGAAGAAATGTCCATTTGGAACAGATTTGGTAAGAAGGGAACGGATTGGGTTGAACCGGAAGAGGGCGATCATGGTATGTTCGAAAGTATGGGATATAAGGCGAAAATCAAGCCTATATTGGCATGGGGCTCGCCACAAAATTCTCATTGGCAGCAGGGTGCTCCCGCATACCGCGGTTATGAGCTTGCTTGTGCTACAGTAGACAGTGGCTCCAATATATATGAAACAAGAATTGCGGAGCATTTGCAATCCTATCTTGATAAGAAACCTAAGGAATATATAACAAAAATAATTTACACTGAGGATGAAATAAATGCTATCAATGAAATTCAGCAGAACATTACAAGTTATCGCAAAGACAGCGTAGCACGGTTTATAATCGGAGACTGGGATATTGAAAGCGGTTGGGAGGACTATCTCAAGGAAATGAAAGCGATAGGTATTGATGAAATGCTTGATATTGTGCAGAACGCATATGACAGATGCAATAAATAGGAGGATATGCCGTTATGAAAACAACAAAGGTAGTTTTGCAAACCCGCACAATTAAGAGGACATCCGTAATCGGAAATTTGAAAAAGCATTGGCAGCTGTTTTTATTCTTGATTCTTCCTCTTTTGTACATTATTATCTTTGCTTACGGACCGATGATGGGACTGCAAATAGCATTTAAGGATTTTGATGCGGCAAAGGGAGTATGGGGAAGTCCATGGGTTGGATTGAAGCACTTCAAAAATTTTATCAGCTCATACCAGTTCGCACGTGTGCTGAAAAACACATTGGTTACATCGGTGTACTCGCTTGTGGCACGTTTCCCTGTACCAATACTCTTGGCATTGAGTATTAACATCATGAGAAATAAAAGATTTAAAAAAGCTACGCAGATGATTGTATATGTTCCGCACTTTATTTCGGTAGTGGTACTTGTCGGAATGGTTAACCAATTTTTCAATCCGTTTGTCGGATTGTACGGTAATATTTACAAGATGATGTTTGGTACAAATGCGCCCGACCTGCTTTCAAGTCCAACCTCATTTTTACATATGTATGTTTGGTCGGGTGTGTGGCAGAACATGGGATGGGACTCTATAATCTATCTGGCAGCACTTTCGTCAGTATCACCCGATTTACACGAAGCGGCTCAGATGGATGGCGCATCAAGGCTAAGACGTGTAATAAGCATTGACCTTCCTGCAATTATGCCTACAATTATATTACTGCTTATTATAAATGCAGGTCAGGTTATGAATTTGGGCTTCGAAAAAATATATCTTATGCAAAATGATGTGAACCTGAGATTAAGCGAGGTTATTTCAACTTATGTGTATAAGGTGGGTATATCGGCAAGTGGAGGAAATTATTCGTATGCTACTGCAATAGGTATGTTTAATTCGATAATTAATTTTATTCTTGTTTCGACCGTAAATTGGCTTGCCAATAAGTACGGTGATACAAGTCTGTGGTAAGGAGGTAAGAGATTATGAGCGTTAAAGCAAAGAAAAGTATAAAAACATCTAAACAGGACACTTTGTTTTATGCGGTTATTTATGCTGTAATCCTGTTGATTTTGATAATTCTTCTCTGGCCTCTTATATTTATAGTTTCGTCGTCATTATCCTCTAAAGAGGCAGTAATGGCGGGACGTGTATTTTTACTGCCCGTTAACTTTAGCTTGGAGGGCTATAAGGCGGTATTTCAGACAAATGAAGTGCTTATCGGATTTAGAAATACAGTGTTATACACTCTGTTCGGAACTATGCTTAATGTGGCACTGACATTAATAGCGGCTTATCCTCTGTCAAGAAAGGATTTGCCGTACAGAAGAATGTGGAGTTTTATTTCACATTTACAATGATTTTTTCGGGCGGTATGATACCTACATATATGGTTGTAAATAAATTAGGTCTTATGAATTCACCGCTGGCAATGATTTTGCCTACGGCGATGTCGGTATATAATCTTATGATTGCAAGGACATTTATGGAAAACAGCATACCGAGCGAACTTTTGGAGGCGGCAAGAGTAGACGGATGTGACGATATAGCATATTTCTGGAAAATACTGCTTCCGCTCTCAAAGCCCGTAATTGCGGTTATAACCCTTTATTATGCCGTAGCACATTGGAATTCTTATTTTAACGCATTTCTGTATATTACGGATGCAAAGTTAAATCCGCTCCAGATTGTGCTGAGAAATATTTTGCTGGCAAATCAGATTGATACGGCAATGACTACTGATTTTGATACTATGACTTCCAAACAGGGATTGGCGGATGTTTTGAAATATTCACTCATTGTTGTCAGCACTCTTCCTGTTATGATTATGTATCCTTTTGTACAGAAGCACTTTACAAAAGGCGTTATGATTGGTGCAGTGAAAGGATAAGGTGATTGAATGAGAAGAATAGGAATACTGTTTTTGACCACGGCTATTCTGTTTGTGTTTTGTACAAACAATCTGTGCATGGCTCATGAGAATGACTATTCTCCCACATCTTCCTTAAATCAGGGTTGGCAGCAGGGTATAGAGGGCGGCATTGAGGTTGCTCATGCTATATTCGGCGACAAGCCTGAAATAGTTGGTATGACGGCGGAAATAGGCGATGATTCGTCAGAGATTACAGTTAAGAATTATCTAGGAAAGCAAGGTTGGGTTATTACGCCGAATAAGGGCAATAATGCACGATATATCAATGTGGATATCGATGATTCTATTGCGCACTCGGTTATGGACGGTCAAAGCTATGCTGTGGCTGTTGAATACTATGATGAAGGACGTTCAAGTCTGACAATTGAGTATGACAGTATGAAGTATCAGCCGATTATCCGACAAGAAGCAGGGGAAATGAGCGCAAACACACCGCTTAATGCCTCGGTTAACGCAGGAGAGCGTGAGTATATAATTTTTAACGATACCAAGGTTTGGCGTAATTATCAGTGGTTTTTGCCAAATCCGAGGTTTGCGAATGAGTTGGACGGATACGATTTCCGTGTAGGGATTTATAGTAAATCTATGGGATATTCAAGAGGCGGAGAGGTTACGATTTCAGCAATCAGACTATACCGTTTAGATACCGTAAGCCGTGTAAATATTACTGCTGATACGGAAAAGCATATAGGTAATATATTTTTTCAGGGCGAGGAAATAGAACTTAGTGCGGATATTGACAATACAATATATCCTGTTCATTCTCAGGCGGACGGTGGATATGACCTTGATATTGAATGGACGATACGCGATGAATACGGTACGCTCATTGATACGGCAGAGGATACAGTCAGTGTTGAGCCACTTGATAAACAGAAGGTTACACATAAATTCAAAGTGGATAAATACGGGATTTACCGCGTGGATATTGAGGCACGTGATACAGAGAAAAAGCTTTACAGCCATTGCGGAACTGAATTTTCCTATGTGCGGCATGAAAGCGATGATTTTGTGAATAAGCATATGGGTATTCAAATTGCGCTTACAAATCCGGAAGATGAACGCATTGTAGAACTGACGCGGAAAATTGGGATACGCAATGTGCGAATGATGCTGTATTATAATAATTTTCGCCGAAGTGCGAATAATTATGAGCCAACGGGAGTGGGAATACCTATGGCGTTTAAGTCGCTTTTCAGAGCGTTTAAAAATAACGGAATGGAAATTGATATAAATATTCATTCTGCCTCATGGATGGGTGCTCAGTATGCTTTTTCTGAAACAGAGCGTACACCTCCATATACAAAAGAAGGACTTCGCCGCTGGGCAGATTATTGCCGTATGGTAGCGGATATGTTCGGCGATACGGCTGACCAGTTTGAGATATGGAATGAATATAATCTTGGACCTAATCATAGCTTTAATCTCTCAAATCGTCCCGCATCAGATTATGCCAAGCTGTACGAGGTATCTAAGGCGGCAATCAGAGACGTCAACCCTAATATTCCTGTTATCGGATTAAATACTTCCGGTGCACCGATAGAGTGGATTAGCGAAGTGCTGGATACGGGAATAGGGAATGATATGGATATTTTATCCATTCATCCTTATCAATGGGATGGCGACCCTTTAACTTATTCTGTTCGAGACAGAAATTTGGTTAAAATAAAAGAACTGATGAAAAAGTATGGATTGGAGGACAAACCAATTTGGATAACAGAATATGGATATTCCTCCAACTACGAGGACGTAAATTCTTATTTAGAGCAGGGCGCATACATTGCGCAGGCATATCCGCTGATTTTATCAACGGGAATTGTTGACAGATATTATCACTATTGTTTGCTTGATAAGAACACAAACATTCGCGCAGACAGAGAAAGCAATTTCGGAATTATGCGAGACAGACTGACGTATCCGCTTCCGTATATGGTTCCGTACGGTGCAAAGCCTGCGTACCTTATGGTAAGTCAAATGAACCATATGTATGCTGATTCAGAATATATAGATGAAATCAAATTAAATGACACGAGTATTATTCTGCGCTTCAAGAATAAGAAAACAGGAAAGCAGTTTGGGGTAATGTACTCCAATCGGGAGAATGGACAGCTCGCAACGCTGAAGCTGGGAACAGACAAATTAACGCTTTATGACTCTTATGGAAATGCTGAAGAGATAAGTGGGGTAAAAGGTGTTTACAGTTTTGACCTTAACAAACGCGTACAGTATATTGAAGGAGACTTTACATCATTTGAATGTACGAGGTGGCGTTTATCCCGAACAGATCGCTATATCGGTAACTTATGGAAAGGACGCAGATATAAAAATCAAAAATTACAGCGGTAAGCCTGTGACTGTTTCTGCCGATGCTTTAGAAGGCAGTGAAGTTAGGATAAAAGGGTCAGGAACTATAAATTCTCAAGAAGGGAAGCTTACAATTTCCGCAGGCAAAGCGGTGTCTGGAACAGAGAGAGTTCGTCTGCTGATTACGGGAGAAAACAAGGTATGGTATAACGGATATATCTATTTAACCTATCAGGAACCTGTTCAGCTTGAATCTGCTCTTAATGCGGTTTCAGATGGCTGGGAAATGCGGTGCAGCATTACAAATACTGGAAATGATATAGTAAAAGGACGACTTACGCTGATTTCTCCAAATGAATGGCATAAAAAAGTGCCCGATACCAAGGTTACCCTGCTTCCAAATGAAACAAAAGAATTAAAGTTGCGTTTGCCTGTAGGATTAACTGCGGACGAAACACAGGTTGAAACTGCGTTTGTTGTAGACGAGGAAAGCGGACTTGGCTCTTATATCAGCAAAAGCTATAATTTTGCTGCTGCACAGAAGGCAACCAGTCCTATTGTTATAGACGGCAAGGGTAATGAATGGACGGATGGTTTTATGACGCTTAACAGAAATGACCAGTTTAAGAGCTTATTATCGCTGGGAAGCACATATGCAGGTCCTGATGATTTAAGCTGTCAGGCTGCGGTTAAATGGGATAAGGATAATTTATATTTTTATGCAGATGTAACGGATAATATTCATTTTGCAAGTGGCTGCACGCCTGTAAACTGCTGGAGTATGGACAGTATTCAGCTTGCGCTTATATATGACCCTGAGGACAAGCTTGCAAAGAGTGAGTTTGAGGAATTTGCAATGTGCCTTTTAGACGATAAGCCTACGATATACCGCCATAAAACAACCTTTACAGGTGATGGAGATTATACAAGTATATCCGACAGCGAGCTTGCTATAGTACGAGAGGGACTGCATACATATTATGAGCTGCGTGCGCCTTGGAAGTCATTAATGCCCGAATTGCAGGAAATTCAGCCGGGAACGGAACTGAAATTCTCTATGGTAATCAATGAAAACGACGGCGTCGGACGTGTGGGCTATATGACCTACGGCGAGGGTATTGTCGGAACAAAGGACAGCACTAAGTTCAAGAGATTGTATATAAGGGAATAGAAAAAAAGAGAGGAGAGAGAAAATGAAAAAGACTTTTTTGAAATTGACATCGGCTTTAACGGCTTTTTGTCTGATATTCGGTACTGTTGCCTCGGCTACGGCAGTTCAAAGCGGAGGAACAGAAACAGACTACAACTACTACTGGTGTCAGGATTTTAACGATTTACCTGAGGGAACTCAGAAGTCAGGCGGTTTTGCAAGATGGTGGGGCGGAACAGTGGGACGCTATACTGTAAATGAGGAAACGAGCGATTATGCCATAAAATTTACATCATCAGGAAATGGAGTTATGCCTATTGACGAAATGAATGGAGCTGTTACACAGAAAATGCCCCAATTTGATTTTTCAAAGGGTTCAATGGTATTATCGTATGATTTTATGGTTTTGACTGACGGAAACTTTTATTTTGCTATAAGAAGCAGCGCAGAGGGTACAACAAATCCAAATGCGGGTGATAATGATTTGTTTCACGGTGTAAGATTTAAAGATGGCACCGTGTATGGCTATGACTATAACCTTGTTGGTGCAAACACGAAGGTTGACGAAGTTGCCGGAACAAAATCCGACCCTAACAGCGCAATGGTTTCAACAGGAAAAACGTATGATCTAAATAAAAAATATCAAATTCAGATTTCTATTTCATACAATGACAGCAATGGCATAATGACGGCTAAATATTATCTTGACGGTGAACCTTTAATGAATGTAAAAACCAACGAATTGTTGGAATATAAGTTTACGGACGAAGATAAAACAAAGATGCAAAATATGATGAACAGTAAGCTGTACTGGCGTTTTAATGCTCCGGTAAAAAATTCTGAATGCGTTATAGACAATCTGACTGTTCGCAGTGAGGGTAAGACGGATTTGCCGCTTGTAGGCTGGATAGGAGCAAATACTCAAGTCGCAAGTATAGAATATACGGACACGGCGAAATATGACCCCGATTGCAAGCCGTCAGGTTATCCAAGGGCAATAAATAAAATTACGGCGTCACAGACTGAGCTTTCAGACGACAATGAGTATTATACGCTTACAAAATATGATGCGGTAGACAATCCTCTGCTTTTAAAAGCAGGAACTCCTGCTAAATCAAAGGTCGGCTGGAAGAGCAATAACGGAATGAACGTAAGTGGACTGGATATTACTAGCAACAATGAATTTTATATTTTAAAGCTAAAGGATAATTCACTTATTACAAATCTTGCGGGTGAGGCTGTAAGCAGTCCGTACATATGTTTGTGCCGCGCAGCTATGGGGAGTAAAACGATTGCCGCAAGAGAAACTGAAATACTCGACGGAAGCGACAATGCAATTACGCTTGACGCTGACGGCAAGCTACCCACAAATGCGAAGGCGATACGCTTTATAACCGCACCGCAGTTCAGCGAGGGTTATCTTAGTGCGGAAAATGTAAAAATGACAGGCTCTGACGGCAAAAACTTTACGGGTGAGCAGTCGGAAATAGAACCGAATGTATGGACAATAAATATAACTGAAGATTTAACCGAGGGTACTGAATATACCGTTACCTTAGGCGATTTTTCACAGACTATAACGACAACAGGTGAGGAACCGCCGAGCGAAGATGCGGCGGTTACAAGCGGAGGACAGGGAACGGAGTACGGTTATTATTGGAACCAAAATTTTAACGCTCTGCCTGAGGATATGAGTAAGGCGAAGTCGGTAAGAAAAGTTAATGCAGATTTAACGCGTGCAAACGCTGATGAAGGCGATTATTCTCTTAACATTACAGCTACAAACAGTGCGTTTGCAATTATCGACAATAATAAAGCTGTCACAAAACCACTGCCTAAATTCGATTTTTCAAAAGGACCAATGATTTTGTCTTTTGATGTAACAATGAATAATTTAACCTCACCGTTTTATCTTGTGTTAAGAAGCAGTGAAGATGCGGATACGGATATGCTCGGAATTATCAGAATACAAAACACAGGAAGAATTTGCGGCTACACAAAGAAGGCAGATTTAGCGACTGATTATGCCACAAAAGCAGCTGATTTGAGCTTTACGGCTTCAAATAAAATAGCAACTGAGGGAACTACATATCACATACAAACAGCACTTATATATGATGAAGAAAATCAGGTTTTGACAGTAAAGCAATACTTAAACGGTGAACCTATGACTCTTAAAGATACGTCAACACCAATAGAATACAAGTATCAGGCTGTTGATAAAACGACAATGAATTCGCTTTTAAGCGGCGATATGTTTATGCGCTTTGCAGTACCGACAAAAGGCGGCTCTGTAAAAATTGATAATATAACACTGCGAAGTGAGGGTACAATGAATATAGACGGTGTAAGCTATATTTCGCCTGGTGATACAAAGGCAAATAGCATCTTTACCGATAATGCAAGTTATGCACCTGAGAATGGCCCGTCAGGCTATGTGGTTGCGTCAAATGCCATTCCTTTAAATCAGAATTTGACGGGTGATAACGATTATTATACACTTACAAAATACAGTGCGGATAATCCTTTGTTACTTAAAGCAGGAATGCCTGCCGCATCAAAAGTCAGTGGAAAGGGTAACAATGGAATGACCATAAGCGGACTTGATATTGCAAATGACAGAGAATTTTATATATTAAAGCTGAAATCTCCGTCGGCTGTAACGAGTTTTGCGGGTGATGAGCCTCAGAATATGTATAGCTGTATTCGTCGTGCGGCATTGGGTGAAGGAACGATTGCCGCAAGGGAAACTATAATACTCGACGGTGACGGAAAAACTCTTACGCTTGATTCAAGGGACAGACTTCCTGCGAGTACAAAAACGATAAAATTCATTACTTCCAAATATGTAGATTTAACCGCAGATAAGGTTAAAATGACAGGCGCGGACGGCAAAAGCTTTACGGGCGAGCAGTCGACTGATGAGCCTAATGTCTGGACAATAAATATTGACGAGTTAAGCGAGCTTACGGATTACACCATAACGCTCGGAGACTTCTCGCAAACTGTCAGAACAGACGGCTATGACCCTAATGCGTTTTACTGGTACGAAGGCTTTGACAACTATGACGGAAGCACATTACCAAATGGATTTTCGCAACCGGGAATGGGAATTTCCTTTACAAAAACTGAAATAAGCGGAAATCCGGCATTAAAATATGTGAATGAGTACATACCGGAAAAATCGGGAACATCTAATTTCTCGATTAAAGGTACAGAACCTCTTGATTTTTCAAAAGGCGCATTGCTTTTATCCTACGATGTAACACCACAGTCAAATCTTACATGGCTTGGAGACGGTGCTAAATCAAATATACTTATACCAACTCTTAGGATAGGAAGTACGGAAATTTCGCAGCTTTCAATAATTGAACACGGCGGAATTAAAGCGGCGTATAAAACAGCGCCGACTGCATGGGGCAGAAGTGCATACTTAACAGGCTGGGAAAACAATACTCTTGTTGCAGACACAACCGTTAAATTTCAACTGCTTTTGGAAAAAGAAGGTAATAAGATTACGGCAACACAATATATAAATGAGAAGCCTGTTTATTACACACTCTCAGATGAAGCAAAGCTCGCTTCCGTAACCGTTGACATAACTGAGGAGGAGCTTGCAAAGGAATGGACGCTGACGATGGCAGGCAGACGTTTCCCGAATGGATTGGTATTTGACAATTTCCATATTACCACCGTGGACGGAGTGAAAGCCGGCGATGAGATAACAATTGAGGATAATGCAGTTACGGCACAGATAAATTTGGAAAACACGCTCCAATTTTCAGAGGATGCTCCGTCTATTGTAAAGGAAATAAAAATGCTTAATACTGTGGTATCATCTGATTTTAGGATTAAAAAGTATAATATAGCAACTGACCCACTTTTGTTAAACGGAGAAAACGTTTCAGGCTTTGACATTAACAACACAGGCAACGCATTTGTATTGAGCAGATTACCCGAACGCAAAAGCGGTGAAATATTTGTTATTGAGCTTTCTGACATATCGAAAATCCAGACCTTGGTCGGAAAGAAAATTGATACAACAGTATTTAAGGCAGGAGCAAATCCTGGCGGTCTGAAAAAGACAAGACTTTTAGACAGCGAAGGTGATCAGATGCAGGCAGAAAATGGAATTGTGTCGCCTGCATTAGCTAAAATGGAATTGATATTTACTAAAAATACCAAGATTGAAGCATTGCCGACTATTACAAACGCGGAAAAGAATTATAGTCTGACGGCAGTATTGGGTGAGGACGGCATTTACCGCTTTGACTTTACTGGTGACGGCGCAACGCTTTCACCAAATACGGTTTATACCGTGACATATGGCGATACCTCTGCACAGCTTACAACGGGAGAAGGCATCGTACAGTCAGCCGTTCCTGTTATTGATTCAGACGGTAAGGCAAGCACCATAATAACCAATACATCAGAAACAGCGACAAATGTTTATATAATAAGCGCTTATTATAACAGTGAGGAAGATATGGTCAGTGCTGTGAAATATGAGAAGTTTACTGTAGGCGCAGGTAAAACAGAAAATATTTCTATGAGAGAAGCGCACAGCGCACCAACAGAGTGGGCAGAACAGAGAGTGTTTATATGGGATGGTTTTGAGAAAATGAATCCTTATTGCACTTACGGCAGCAGGAAAAATCAATAATATTGTGCATAAAGCATTAGGTAGGAGGATAATTCAATGAAAAGAATCAGTTTTTTATTTACCGTATTACTCTGTATGCTTTTACCTGTTTCGGTATATGCGGCGGCAGAGGCGGGAATGTTCGATGCAGATGCACGGCTCACAGTTACAGGAACTGCACCGAGCGGAACGGCTGATGTTTCCGTTTCTGTCCTCGGCAATAATTTTACAATACAAGATGCTGATAATGTTAAAGACGGAGCAGTAGTTTATACAAACCAGATAAAGCCAAATAAAGACGGAGAATTTTCACTGCGGATAAATCTGAAGGATTGTCCTACTGGAGAATATCGTATTCGGGTATATCAAAAAGGCGAGAAACTGATTGATGTTATCCGTCCTTACGCAGAACAAGATGACAACAGAACAGCCATTGAAGGTTTAAACCAAGCGGCGGTTTCGGGAGTAAAGGACGTTGAGGAATATATAAAGCAAAACCGTGTTAAACTGCAATTTGTATCACCGTTTGACGGTACTGTAAATTCTGCAGTTATTGCAAGGCTTCTTACTGCCGCCGCACCGTTTGATACAAATGACAAATTATCCTGTGCAAGTGCTTATCAGCGTGCGGCAGTTGCCGCAACCGTATCAGACGGCAAAATAACTAATCTGATGGATTATTCGGCTATGATAAAGCCAATGAACGAGAATCCTATGAAAAAGGTTTTATCGTCAGATTATGTAACAGATACTGCAAAGTCGCAACTGGCGCAATTTTTATGCGGACTTGCACCGTTCAATTCTTTGGACAGCTTTGACTTGGCAGTTGCAGACGCACTTATTCTGTCGGTAACAAAAAATCCTACAGGTGCGGGCGATGTAAAAACAGTAATATCATCGCTGCGTCCCGGATATAACACAAATCAACTTACCGCAGAAGTGTGCCGAAAGGTGGCATATAGTACATATCATAATTTTAACGAGCTGAGCGAAGCAATAACTAAAGCACAAAACAGTAGTGTAAGCGAAAAAGGCGGTAATTCCGGCAGTTCCGGCGGAGGAAAAGTTCCTGTAACAGTATTGGGCGGCGGAACCCCTGTTCCAAAGACGGATTCTACAAATTATGGGAATAAGACAGATATAAAAGATGAAACAATTGATAGCTTTAAAGATATGGAGAGCTTTGAGTGGGCAGAAAGTGCAGTCAACAAACTGTTTTCCGAAGGTATCGTGAGCGGAGATGGCTTAGGTTATTTCAGACCTGAGGATAATATCACACGTGAGGAATTTGTTAAAATGCTGGTTCTGACCTTTGATATATCATCTGCGCATCAGGAGAATATGACATTTAATGATGTAGTAAGTGATGAATGGTATTACCCTTATTTGCAGACGGCATTCCAAGGTGGTATTGTAAAGGGAATAAGCGAAGATACTTTTGGTGTAGGAATGTCTGTTTCAAGACAGGACGCTGCCGCACTTATAAGCCGTGCTATGAAGCTTACTGATAAATATAATGCGGATGCGGAATTATTTACTGACGAGGCTGATATTTCAGACTATGCGTTAAAATCAGTTAAGATTTTAAGGCAAATGGGAATTATAAGCGGATATGAGGATGGCTCCTTCAGACCGCTTGGGACAATAACACGTGCTGAAGCAGCAAAAATGCTTTATGAGGGCTGGACGAATGAAACCGAATATGTTTCGGTTTCATCGCCGTCAGATACAAGCGTTACAGAAAAAAAGGCAGATGATTTTGCATTTGAGCTTATGAAAAAACTGGGAATATTCAGCGAGGATATTTCTTATCAGGGCAAGGTCAATCAGACTGTTTCGCGCGGTGAATTTGCTATATATCTTGCACGTATGTTGAAGTCGGATAATATTACAGGCAACGGCACAAATGAATTTATAGATGTGTCGGAGGATAATGATTTAAGCATAGCATTGTCGGGACTTAAATCAATGGGAATTGTCAAACCGGACGAAAACGGTAAATTTCGTCCGAATGACACTCTGACAGTAAGGGAAATGTCGGAAATGCTTATAAGAAGCTTCAGAAGCGCAGATATGAATACACTTGCGGAAAGCTTAGACAATAATTATCTTTCGACGGCAGTACAGCTTGATATGTTAAAGGGAATATCTAATTTTGATACGGCAACATTCGGCGACTGCGTTGTTATGATGTACAATACACTTCATACAGAATACAGACATAATTACGGCGAAACGAAAAGCACTCTTTTGAAGGATATTTATGATATTGAATATATAAAGGGACGTGTAACCGCTAACTGCTTTACTGAAATTTCGGGTACACGGACTAATGATATAGAAAAAATCGGTATAGATGGTGTAAACTATATTTGTAATGATGAAGCACTTCATGAACTTTTGGGTTATCATTTGATTGTTTATTATACTGAAGAAAATGACGAGCGTAATATTGTTTTTTATCGCACAGATGATAAAACCTCAGTAGTGAGAATTGATGCGGAGAATATTGAAAAATATTCTGATTTTACGCTTTTCTATTATAATGGACGAAAAACTGCAAAGATAAAAATTGGACGTGATACTGCGATTATTTATAATGGTATAGTGTTAGAAACTGATTATGACAGTGCGTTTAATATTGATACAGGTTTTGTTACGATAATTTCGTCCGGAAATGTGGATACAGTGATTATTGAAACTTATGATACCGTTCGTGTAACGGGTATTGACGTATCAAGAAAAAAGGTATATGCTGAAAGGATAGAGGATGGTTCTGAGGAAGAACTTGACTTTAATAAGGATTCAGATAAATGGATATTCTTTAAAAGCTATCCCTACGGCAAGGAAGTAAATGAGAATATGCTGCTCGCGGGTGATATTCTCTGCGTTTCAAAATCTTTTGACGGCTCATATATAAGAGGTTGGCAATGCAGTCAAACCGTAAGTGGTAAGGTGGAGAAAGTGGCAGGCAATACAGATGACAGATGGGTAACGATTGACGGTGAACAATATCAGGTTGCTAATTATTACAAAGATAAAATTGTTACAGGCGAACAGACGTCTTTTGTTTTAGATATTGCAGGAAGAATTGCGTCAGTTGGAAAGCAAACGCAGAGCGACCGTATTTTGGGATATATTTATAGACTTGTAGACGCAAGAAAAGACCACGAAGATAATATCTATGTAAAAATATATAATGTTCAGCGTCAGCATGAGAATCTTGTTCTTGCTGACCGCGTAGTTCTGGACGGAGAACGACGGACGAAAGATTATGTTAAACAAATTCTTTGCTCGGGTCAAGATGGTGCTTTGGTCAGACAGCCTGTTTTTTACAGAAAAAACAGTGATGGCGAAATAAAAGAATTGGATTTATCATCGCCCGCAGGACAGGAAAGAGAAAGAGATAATACTCTTGAAGAATTATTGCCCGCCGGTTCTTATTCGTGGCTTTTTACTATGAAAAGCTTTGAACGTAAATATGTGATGTCAACAAAGACTTATTATATGAGAGTTCCGCCTAATAATGTTGAAAATCCAGACGAAAAGCTTTTTGGTGTGCAGCAATTTTCAAATGTTACATGGTGGAATAATAACAATAAAAAAAGTATTTTGGGATTATACCGTTATGATGATTCGACGCCGTTTGCAAATCTTGTGCTTATGTCCAGCAATGATAACGCAACCTTAAGTAATTCAACAGAAATTACTATGGTAACGGATGTATACGAGCAGTGGATAGGCGATGATAAAGGAGAGTTAGTGATGACTCTGCATGGACTGCAAAAGGGTGCGGAGATTACTGCTTACTTTGATGAGGGTGTATACAAGGACGATATTGAGGAAGGCGATTTAATTCGTTATGCGACAAATTCGGCAGGGTACATTGGAGTTTATGAAAAGATTTATGACCAAAGCGAGAATACCGTACTCTGGAATATGACAGGTACTGCTGACGAATACACCTCGAACACTGTGCCGTCCGCAAATCTGAGATATACTTTCGGATATGTTAACAGTCTTTACAATGCGCCATATACTGACGGATTAAACTCTGTTATAAGCACGGGAAGAAAGCCGGATGAGGCAGAAGATACCTGGCAATTCAATTCAAATGCCACTGCTTCAACAAGGTATATAGTCTATGACCCTGAACGACGTCAGGGCAGTCGGGTATATATGGCGGGTCTTGATGAAGTAGTTTCATGGGAGAACTGTCATAATATAGAAAATACAACGAGAGTGTTTGTGCATACACGTCAAGGTTATCTTAGCGCTCTGTTTATTTATAAGTAAGGAGAAGATGAAATGAAATTTAGAGGTAATAAAAGAAAAGTCATGTACTGATATACTGTATTCTATTTATTTCCATTTTAGTTTTAGTGGGACCTCTATATGCCATTTCATACAACACATTAAAAGACCAAGTCCTTAAAGATAGTCAAGCTGCTGTTAATAGAGGAATGAGCCGTTTGGATATGGAAATTGAAGTGCTTCAGAATATTCGTCTTGAGATGCAAAATGATACTAATTTTATTCGTATGAAAAATCTTCGCTCGTTTGAAGAGGTGCGTCAGTATATTATTTTTAAAGATTTGCTAATTATTTTAAAGCTCAGACAAAAACATTCGTGCTTGCTTCCGATGCCTATATTTTTTTCCGAAGCAATAACTGCGTGGTTTCAGACAAATATCAATATGATAATATGGAATCAATATTTAATGAGCATATCATAATGGAAGGAATGGACTGGAATCAATTTCGCAATAGCTTGTTTGAGAAAAAGTCAGAATTTGATGCAAGGTATGTAGAAGATTTATATATAGACGGCGAACAACAGCCGTCTTTGGTTGTAAGTCTTTCGCTTAGTCCAAGCATCAATCAGCCAGAGGCTGTTCTTGTATGGATATATAGTATAGCCGATTTGTTTGAAGATATGAATTTGAGTAATTATCAAGAGATTTTTGAATATGTGGCATTTAACGATGAAATTATCTTTGCAGATAGAAATGAACAAAATAGGGAATCCCATCAAATTGTTGACGGCTGTAAAAATATCAATCTGAAAGTAGCAATGGATGTTTCGGAGCAATATTTTGACAAGAATATGAGAACGTTCAGAAACTTTTTGATTATATATCTGGCAACTATGATTATTTTTATAATTTGTCTGGAATGGGCTTTGAGTTACTGGAAGAACAAGCCTATAAAACAAATGGTAAAACTTATGGCAAACTTAACAGGTGATAACAGCATTTCTGATAAGGATATTGAATATATATCTGATACAATGAAGCAGATTAATCTTGAAAATCAACAATATCACAGAGATATGCTGAATTTCTTGTTTTTCAAACGGCTGGACGAAAACGAATGCGAATTTATACGAAGCAAATACTCTGATTTTGGTAACCCGTTTTTCTTTGCGGCGTTTTTCGGAGAGAGAATAAATATCCGTATTTTAAATCTGTGTATGGAAAAGTACGGTGTAAAATCACAAAGAATACTCTCACCTCAGGAGGGAGAATGTATTGTATTTTTTAACTATTCTAAAGAGATGGATATTGACGCCTTGCGTGAACTCTTGCCGAAGTTGTGGATATACTGAAAGTATATTGATGTGCAGACTTCGACCTTGATAAGTATTCCATGTAATGATGTTTCAGAATTTTACGATGCCTATCAATATATAAAAACAATTATCGTTTTATTGATTACAGCGGTGTGTTTTTGTTTGAGAACAGCGACAGTAATAACAGTATTAAAAACGACAGAAAGTATTTGTATGACAGTCTGTATAATAATTTAATACAGGGTAATGCTTTTGAGGCAAATCAGGCAGTATATAAGCTTTGGTATCAGGTTATGATTAACGGTTATAACAGTGTAGATCCGATACGAAAAATGTTTTACCGCCAGCTTGGTATTTTGGAGGATGCGGCTGAAAAAGTGAATTACAGAGGAGAGCTTACACGGTATGATAGCAAAAAGAAAATCAATGATTTAGCATTTTCTATTGCGGATGATGTTGAGAATATATGCTCCTTGATTTCTTTGCATGAAACTCAAGAAAACGGACGCATACAGGAAATTATATCTTGGATGAACGAGCATTTTAATGAACCTGATTTTTGTATGACGTCTATGGAAAACAAATTCGGTGTGTCCGGTAAGACAATAGGCAAGATTATAAAGTCTACCACAGGTAAAACATTTCAGGAATATGTGGAGGGGTGCAGGATAGAGCTTGCTAAACGATTAATTACACAACCTGACAGCAATATGAAAGTAGTGGCTCAGGAATGTGGATTTATTAACTACGATACCTTTTACAAATTCTTTAAGAAGCACACAGGGGTTTCACCAAAGCAATGGAAGAATAATATCGACAGGACTATGTAGATTGCATTTCTTTGTTAAAAATGTAATTAATTATTAAGAGAGGTAATAATTATGGAAAGACTTATTAAGATAGGAAAGATAAAGCCAAGAAAGGCATCAGAAATTAAAAATTCTCGTATTGGTATCGGGTTTGAAAAGTTGGACAGAAAAGTGTTTAACCCTGAAAAAGCTTATGACAAGCTTGCGATGATTGGAGCAAAGTGGGTTCGTATTCAAAGCGGTTGGGAAAGAACTGAACAGGAAAAGGGCGTTTATGATTTTGAATGGTTAGATAGTATTATAGACAATTTGCTTGAACGCGGACTTGTTCCATGGATAAATTTAGTTTACGGCAACGGACTTTATGATGATGATGCGGCAAAGGTTTTTGGCGCAGTCGGTTGCCCGCCCGTGAAAAGCGAGGAAGCAAAAAAAGGCTGGGCAGATTATATTACTGCTCTTGCCGCTCATATGAAAGGCCGCATTTCTTATTACGAGGTGTGGAACGAGCCTGACGGCGAATGGTGTTGGAAGCATGGCCCCAATGGCAAGGAATATGGTCAGTTTGTTGTTGATACATCGGTTGCTTTAAAAAAGGGCGACAGCAGTGCAAAGGTCATAGGCGGCGCAATATGTATGGCAAAGCCTTTAGATTTTGCATATGACGCATTCAGCGTTGGAATGGGAGAGCATATAGATGCGATTAGCTTTCACGAATATGTCATAGATGAAACGGTGGTATTCCGCCATGTAAAGGCTTTGCGTGGATTATGCAATAGATTTAATCCCAATATAGAGATTATCCAAGGCGAATCGGGTTCTCAATCAAGAAGCGATGGCAGAGGTGCAATGAGAAAAGGCGCATGGACACCTCATAAGCAGGCAAAACAGCTTTTGCGTCATCTGATGGCAGACTTAATGACTGAGGTGAAATTTACTTCGTATTTTTCCTGCATGGATATGATTGAAGCACTCAACGGCACAGTCGGTGATTTAGTCAGTTATCTTGATTACGGATATTTCGGTGTACTGGGAGCTGATTTTGACGCACAGGGACGTTCTGTTGGAAACTATACGCCAAAACCGTCATATTACGCACTGCAAACAATTTCCGCTATTTTCTCTGAGGATGTTCAAAAGGCGGATCTGCCGATTATACGATGGCCTGAGGTGTCGGACAGATTGTTTGGCTTTGACTGTGATGACCCATCTATTGTAGAGGGCGGATTTAAGTGCGAAAACGGTTCGTCGGCATTTGTATACTGGAACAGTACCAATTTGATGACTACAGATTTTGAATCTACTGTGACCTTCTATACAGCAGGGCTACCGGATAAAATACGATTAGTAGATTTAATGGACGGAACGGTTTATGAGTTGCCTGAAAGTATTTTAGAAAGCAAGGAAGAAGGCAAATATGCAATACATAATATTCCTATAAAGGACTATCCTATGGCATTGCTTTTCGGAGATTTTAAAGAAATAAATAT
>ENA-OPYX01000570-OPYX01000570.1-human-gut-metagenome-genome-assembly--contig:-NODE-570-length-21524-cov-2.484647_pt1 | contig 21524 bp, 23 predicted proteins | sample MGYA00242639_ERZ504486 | MGnify/ENA primary metagenome ERZ504486 (study PRJEB26092, sample SAMD00036296) | human gut metagenome | host: Homo sapiens | study: EMG produced TPA metagenomics assembly of... | reverse complement strand
CAGGGGACCGCTGTGCAGGAATTTTGTGGTATCAGGGGTGTTCAGATACAGATCCGGAACCGGCAAAAAAATATTTTGAGCATTTTTACAGCTTTGTAATGGCAGTGCGCAAAGAACTGGACTACCAGGTTCCATTTTTTACCATGCAGTTAAACCGGCAAATTAATGGAAGGAATGATGACTGCTGGGGTATGGTTCGTGATGCACAGGCGAGAGCTGCAAGAGAGATTCCTGGCGTATCTGTTTTGACAACATCTAATTTAAGTTTATGTGATGATATTCATAATACGGCACATGCGAATGTGGCTTTAGGAGAAAAACTGGCAAAACAGTGTGCATTTGTATTAAACGGACTGGAAGAATACCAGCCGCCGGAAGTGATCAAAGTTGAGAGAGTAAATGAGGATGAAAAAGAAAAATTTCAGCTGGAGGGAAACAGAATCTGGCTGAAGCTTACGTGTGTACATGTGAAAAATTGTTTTTTACTGTATTCGACAGCAGGAAAGGACAGTGGATTTACGCTTACGGATAGTAAAGGAAATGTGGAAATTCTTCATATACGCGGTAATAGAGAAAATAAAAATCATTTGTATCTTGAATTAGCCCGTGAAGTGGAAGATGAGGCAGAACTTTCATTTGCCTGGCAGGCAGATCCAATAAAACACCCACCTGTTGATGAAGTGACGTTTTTACCACTTCTGTCATTTTATAAAAGCCATATAAATCTGACAATAAACAAAGAATTTAGACTTGACGTTAAATGAATATAATCGTATGATTTTAAAATATATCTGAGAAGCGGATTATGAATAACCGCTTGACTTGATAACGTGGAAGTTTAACTGTTAAAATATTTGAGTTATATAAATTTATAGAAGCGGTGAAGGGAGAAATATAGAATGAAATTAGGAATTGTTTATACCAGCACAACACCAGAACTTATTGAGTGCGTAAATGAAGAAATCAGAAAGAACCTTGGAGATACACCGGAGATCCTCAACTATCAAGATCCATCCATTCTTGCTGAAGTAAGAGAGCATGGTTATGTAACAGCAGGAGCTGCAGCACGCCTTGTCGGAATGTACATGCAGGCTGTTTCTGACGGAGCGGATGTAATTTTAAACTGCTGCTCTTCTGTTGGAGAAGTTGCAGATGCAGCACAGAGCATGGGACGATACACAGGCATCCCGATTGTTCGTATTGATGAGGAAATGTGCCGTGAAGCAGCTCGCCTTGGTAAGAGAGTAGGTGTACTTGCAACTCTTCCTACTACACTGGAGCCTACCAAGAATACAGTCTCCCGTGTTGCAAGAGAAATGAACAGCCATGTAGAATTAGTTGACGGACTTGTAGATGCGTTCGGTGCAGACCAGGATAAATTTAAAGCACTTCTTTGTGCAAAAAGCAGAAGAAATCGCAGATCAGGTAGACGTAATTCTTCTTGCGCAGGGATCTATGGCTTATGCAGAAGAGGCAATTCATGAGAAAATCGGCAAGCCGGTACTTTCCAGCCCTCGATTTGGAGCACAGGCGCTGGCAGCAGCATTGAAAGCAAAAGGACTATAAAAGTTTAAATTCTTACGGATTTTTTGGTAAAGATATTAGCTAAAGTTCATAAAAACAAGAACTTAAAATCAGCTATTATTCAGTATTTACAAACTCTGTCGAAAATGGTAGTATAATTTCAACAAGTTAAACATCCTACGTTATACGTAACAGAAAGGGTATGGTGAAGAAATGAGAAAGAAAGTATCTCGTGTAGCAATTAGTATGTGTGCAGTAGCAAGCATGGTATTGAGTGTAGCTGCACCGGCAATAACAGTAGCAGCAGAGACAACAGATGAGCCGACAGAGATTACTGTGTGGGCATGGGATAAGAACATGAATGGTACAGCAATGGAGGTGCAGACAGCCTGGATGACAACGTAAAAGTTAATTTCGTTGAAATGGCGAAAGCAGACTGCCTCCAGAAGATTCATACTGTACTGGCTTCTGGTGTAACAGACGATTTACCAGATATTGTTCTCATCAGTGATTTAAATGCGCAGGGTTATCTGATGTCTTATCCAGATGCATTTTTACCAATGGATGACTACATTTCTTATGATGATTTTGCCGCTTATAAAAAAGATATGCTTTCCTACGACGGTGCCGGATACGGAGTGCCTTTTGATACAGGCGTTGCCGGATTATTCTACCGTACAGACTATATGGAAGAAATCGGCGTAACAGACGAGGACATGCAGGACCTTACATGGGACGAGTACCTTGCACTTGGGGAGAAACTGAAAGAGAAAGGTCATATGCTTCAGACCTACAATCCGAACGATATCGCCGAATTCCAGATCATGCTTCAGTCTACTGGAAAATGGTTCACAGACAATGACGGAAATGCTGATTTCACAAATAACGATGCATTAAAAGAATGCTATGATGTATTCAAAAAACTGAACGAATCTGATTTCTGCCAGGTAGTAAGTGACTGGACCGGATTTGCAGGAGCAATCAATAATGGTGATGTTGCCTGTGTTATGAGAGGAAGCTGGATCACATCTACTATTATGGGCGCTGATGATCAGAGCGGAAAATGGAAAATGGCTCCTATCCCGAAGATGAGCACAGATGGTGCTACACATTATTCCAACCAGGGTGGTTCAAGCTGGTTTGTACTGAAGAACTCCAAGAACGCAGATGCTGCAGCAAAATTCCTTGCTGATACATTTGGCGGAAGCACAGAGCTTTATGATTCTCTTATGAAGAGCAATAATATTATCGGAACCTACCTTCCGGCGGCTGATATTGAAGCAGTTAATACTGAATCTGAATTCTTCAGTGGACAGCAGATCAATAAAACACTGGTCGATTGGGAAGCTCAGATTCCATCTGTAAATACTGGCGCATTTAGCGCAGAAGCCCAGAGCGCATTACTTGCAGTGACTCCTAACATCCTTAATGGCAGCGATCTGGATACTGAATTAGCAGCAGCAGAAGAGCAGTTTAACCAGACTATTCAGTAAATAAACGTAAAGAAGATAGTTAAAATAAAGAAATTAAGGGGGCGGAGTGATTCGCCCCTTTTCTAAAATAAAAAGATAATGGATATAGAACGGAAAGGAGATTCCATGAAAGGTAGCACATTGGAAAAAAAGAATTCCCGTATTGGCTGGACAATGGTAATTATTGCTTCTGTGCTGATTCTGGCATTTAGTTATATCCCTATGGTGCAGGCATTTCTTTTATCCTTAAAAACAGGAAAAGGAAATAATCTGACCTTTGGCGGCGTAGCCAACTATGTAAGAATGCTTAATGATACCGGGTTTAAAACAACGATTGGTAATACATTATTTTATGCAGTGATCCAGATCCCGATCATGTTGCTTCTTGCATTATTAGTTGCTGTCTTATTGAATTCTGAAACCTTAAAACTGAAAGGCTTTTACAGAACCTGCATCTTTCTGCCATGCGTAACTTCTCCTATTTCTTACGCAATTCTGTTTAAGAATATTTTTGCAACAGATGGAGTTGTGAACCATGTTCTGTTATCACTTGGACTGATTAATTCCCCAATTGCATTTATTTTGGATCCTGTCTGGGCAAAATTTGTTATCATCATTGCTCTGATCTGGCGTTATTCCGGATACTATATGATCTTCTTTTTATCTGCATTGCAAAATACAGATAAGTCAGTATATGAAGCTGCCAAAATTGATGGTGCTAATTTCAGACAGTCCTTCTTCAAGATCACAATGCCGATCTTGAAGCCAATTATTTTCCTTACCAGCATTATGGCAGTAACCAACACACTTCAGCTGTTTGACGAGGTTGTAAATCTGACTGGAGGCGGTCCTGGAAATGCAACCAGAACTATTTCCGAGTACATTTACGATCTGTCCTTTAACTATGTTCCGAATTATGGATATGCAGCTGCTGTTTCTTATGTGGTCCTGGTGATCATTGTACTTATTACAATCGTTCAGAAGAAAGTGACAGGTGATCATGATGAATAAAAAACATTTAATTGGTGAAGGTTTTAAACATGTATTTTTGATGACATTGTCATTACTTTGTGTATTCCCATTTTACTGGATGATTGTGGGAATGACAAATAGCTCTGCTGACATTACAATGGGAAAACTCACCTTTGGAAATAAACTGGCAGAAAATGTTACAAATGCTTTTAACTATTCCAATCTGTGGAGAGCATTTGGAAACTCCCTTTTACTGGCGGTAATCGTTACCGGTATAGGTCTTTTAATCTGCTCCATTGCAGGTTATGCCTTCGTTGTATTTCCAAGCCGTGGAAAAGAAATCCTTTTCCTTGCGCTGATCGCATCCATGATGGTACCTTTTGCAGCAAAGATTATTCCAATGTTCCGTATGTTTTCCAAAATGGGACTTTTAAACAATTATCTGGCAATTATTCTTCCGGCAATCGGCTCTCCGTTTTTGATTTTCTTCTTTAAGCAGAATGCCTATTCCTTCCCGAAGGATACGCTGGAAGCAGCCAGAATGGACGGACTGAATGAATATCAGATCTTTTTCAAAATTTTTATGCCAATGATGAAGTCCACATATGCTGCAGCCGGAATATTCATGTTCATGGCAAGCTGGAACAACTACATGTGGCCACTGATCGCACTGCAGAGTGACACAAAATTTACACTGCCGCTGGTGGTAGCAAACCTTGCCTCCGGATTTACACCGGATTATGGTATGACAATGGTTGGTATTGTGCTTTCCACATTGCCAACAATCATAGTATTCTTTACCTTACAGAAATCCTTCGTTGAAGGTATGACTGGATCTGTTAAATAAAAATACAAACAATTAAGGAGACACAGGAATGAAAGGACAGAAAATAAAAGAACTCTATTTCGGAGGAGACTACAATCCGGACCAGTGGGATGAGGCTACCATCCGCAAGGATATGGAATACTTCAAGAAATGCCATATCAATTATGTCGCTCTTCCCGTTTTTTCCTGGGCAAAGCTTGAGCCGGAAGAAGGCGTTTATAATTTTGAATGGCTGGATAAGATCCTGGACATTCTCTGGGAAAATAAAATTTACGTTTGCCTTGCCACTTCTACTGCAGCACAGCCGGAATGGATGAGCAAGAAATATCCGGAAATCATGCCTGTAGACAACAATGGGCTGAAACGTACTCATGGAATGAGAAATTTTTACTGCGTAAACAGTGAAAAAATACAGAGAAAGAGCAGCAGCTCTGGCAGAGCAGATGGCACTTCGTTACAAAGATATCCGGGGCTTGTTGCATGGCATGTGGCAAATGAATACAGCACATTCTGTCACTGTGAGAACTGCGAAAAGAAGTTCCGTGTATGGCTGAAAAAGAAATACGGAACCACAGAAGAACTGAATAAGAGATGGAATACTTCTTTCTGGGGAAGAACGGTTTATGATTTTGACACGATCATGCTTCCTACAGAACGCAATGATGATGACAAGTTTTTCCCGGCAAAACAGCTGGATTACCAGCGCTTTGTTACAGATACAACAGAGGAGTGTTTTTTGAATGAGGCAAACGTGCTTCGCAAAATTACTCCTGATATTCCGGTGTTCAGCAATATTTCCGGATTTATTAAAAAACTGAATCAGTTCCAGCTGACCAGAAATATGGACATTGTAGGATGGGATAACTATCCGTCACCAAAGGATGACGCTGCTTTCCCGGCATTAAAGCATGACATTATGAGAGGGCTAAAGGACGGCGCTTCTTACATGGTTGCAGAGCAGTCTCCAAACCAACAGAACTGGCAGCCATATAATAAGCTGAAAAGACCTGGAGAGGCAAGACTTCTTGCATATCAGGGAATTGCCCATGGTGCAGACAGCTCTTTATATTTCCAGATGCGTCAGTCTGTTGGCGGACAGGAGAAATTCCATGGTGCAATTATTTCTCATGCAGGAACAGATGATACCAGGATTTTCAGGGAGTTTGAGCAGTTGGGAGCTGAGCTTCATCAGCTTGGAGGACAGATTCTGGATGCGAGAACAAATGCCGATGTAGGAATTCTCTTTGACTGGGACAACTGGTGGGCACTGGAGCTTTGCAGCGGCCCAACTAAGGATATGGATTACCTGCTTCAGGTGGCTCATTATTATCGTGCATTCCACAAGCAGAACATAGCTGTGGACATTGTGAAATTCACAAGTAATCTGGATTCCTATAAGGTTGTAGTTGCACCTCTTGCATACATGATAAAGCCTGGATTTGCAGAGCGATTGACTAAATTTGTGGAAAACGGCGGAACACTGATTGGAACCTATATGACAGGCCTTGCAGATGAAACAGACCGCTGCATCTTTGGGGCATATCCGGGTCCGCTTCGCAATGTATTTGGGCTGTGGGTGGAAGAGACAGATGCACTTTATCCGGAAGAAACCAATCAGATTATTATGAATGGAAATAAGGAAGCCTACAGCTGCAGATTCCTGTGCGACCGTCTCAGACTGGAAAATGCAAAGGCATTTGGAACTTATGGAAGTGATTTCTATGCAGGAGAGCCCTGTGTCACAGTAAACGAATACGGAAAAGGAAAAGCGTATTATCTTGGAACACAGCCGGATGAGGCATTCTTAAAGATATTTGTTCATAAGGTATGCGAGGAGACAGATGTGCATCCGGTACTTCAGGTGGAAGAAGGTATTGAGGTAACCAGCAGAACAAATGAAAACGGCAAATTCTATTTTGTCATGAATCATAACGCGGCAGAGAAACAGATAGTGCTTCCGGAAGGAAAATGGGAAAATTTGATTGGGGCACAGCCGGAAAATGAAAAACTAATTTTGAAAGCAAGAGATGTAGCTGTTTTAAAACGCCGGTAAAGTAGTGTATAATAATACCAGAGTTAAAATACCTAAAATCGCCGGCTCCTGTGCAGTGCGATTTCCGGTGCTTATAATGCGGTATATATTATAAAAAGTCAGGGGGAGCAAATATGTCTGATAAGAAAAATTTTCTGAAAAGCGGCTTCATAAAGACAGCGTTGTAAATCAGGTAGTGGAACAGATTACAGATTCGATTATTTCCGGAAACCTGCAGCCAGGTGATAAACTTCCTACTGAGCCGGAGCTGTGTGAAAATTTTGGTATTGGAAGAAATTCTGTGCGTGAAGCCATTAAAATTCTGGAAGCGTATGGGGTGGTTTACATAAAAAGAGCGGAAGGAACCTTTGTAAACGATACCTATAATCATAAAATGTTAGACCCGATGCTGTACGGAATTCTTCTGAATAAGAATATGAGAATAGACATTATTCAGGTTCGTAAAGTTCTGGATACCGGAATGCTGTATCAGATTATAGGCGGAATCACCGATGAAAAGATGGACCAGATTTTGAAGAAATTTGATAATCTGAAAACAGTTGTTTTGAGAGAAAATGTTACTGCCAAGCAGGTGTTGCAGGCTGATGTTGATTTCATCTGACTCTTGTAGAAAGTACAGGAAAATCCTATTTTATGCAACATACATGAGTATGTAGACCGAATTACCACTCCGTCCAGGGAAAAAACTGTGGAGCTGGTTCTGGAGAAGAATCAGAAAGAGACATTCATTCTGCTTCATCAAAAGATAATCAATCTTCTTCTGGAAAAAAATTATCAGAAAATCGAGAGCGTTCTGGCAGAGCATTATAAGTTCTGGGTAGAAGGCTAGAGCATGTTTGAAAAAGGCTTTCTGCAAGATGTGCGTCACAATTTGTGGGAGATTTTGTCCGGATGAGGGCGAAATATACCGCAAAGTGGGGCGTGCAGATTGCGGGAATGATTTTTCAAACACGCTCTAAGCCATGCGAAGAAAACATGACATAAAATAAAGAATGTGGACTTGAGATTTCCAAAAAAGAACTGTAAAATTTTTTATATCGTATAATGTGCAAGCAGTGTGTTTATAACAAAACTGCACAATTAAAGGAGAAAAATCATGCTGACAGATACAACCAGATCCCCTTACGCGAAGGTACATGCGTTGGACGGGATGAAAGTAAAATGGACAGGCGGTCTTTGGAAGGAACGCTTTGACACCTGCGCCAACAGTACAGTGCCTCAGCTGAAGCACATGTTTGACAGCAAGGATATCAGCCATGTAGTAGAGAACTTCAAAATCTGCGCCGGAGATGCGCAGGGAGATTTTGACGGAACTGTTTTTGGAGACGGAGACTTTTATAAATGGATGGAATCTGCCATTTATACGGCTTATCAGACAGATAACCAGCTTCTGAAGGACGAGATTGAAAAATACATTGATCTCATCGGAAGAGCACAGCAGCCGGACGGCTATCTTTCCACCAAGCAGATCATTGGAGAAAGAAGCGGGAACGGCGTTTCCAGAATGGGAGATATTAACGATTTCGAGGTATACAACTTCGGACATATGTTTACAGCGGCCTGTGTACATAAAAGAATTACAGGTAAGGACAGCTTTCTTGCAATTGCAGCCAGAACAGCAGATTATCTGGAGCATCTGTATGAAGAGGCGGAGCGCACAGGAGAGGTTCAGACTGCAGTTTGCCCTTCCCATTATATGGGGACTTGTGGAAATGTATCGTACCACTGGCGAGGAACGTTATCTAAAGCTTGCAAAGCAGGCGATTGCGCTTCGTGACAGCGTAAAGAACGGTTTGGATGACAACCAGGATAAGATTCCGCTGAAGCAGCATGAGAAGATTCTTGGACATGCAGTTCGTGCCAATTATCTCTATGCAGGTGTGGCAGATCTTTGCCTGGAAGAGGAAGATCCGGATTATATCAATGTTCTCCACAAAGTATGGAGAAGCCTTGTGGATAAAAAGCTTTATATTACCGGCGGATGTGGAGCCTTGTATAATGGTGCTTCTCCGTATGGATACTTTTTTGATCATCAGCTTGTTCATCAGGCATATGGCTATGAATACCAGCTTCCGAATATCACAGCATACAATGAGACCTGTGCATCTCTTGGCGGCGTTTTCTGGGCATACCGCATGTTCCAGCTGGAGCCAAAGGCAGAGTACTTTGATATTCTGGAACGAATGATGCTGAATACCAACCTGGCATGCACTGAGCCTGGACGGAAAAAGATTTTTCTATGAAAATATGTTAAGACGCGCCAAGAAGCTTGATTATAAGCTGATCTGGCCACTTACAAGAAGTGAATATATTCTTAGCTACTGCTGTCCTCCAAACCTGGCGAGAACCATTGCCCAGTCCAGTGAATATGCATATCTTACATCTGATAACAGCGTATGGACCGGTATGTACGGTGCAAGTGAAGCTCAGGTGAAGCTGGAAAATGGAGGAGAATTCACACTGGTGCAGTCCACAGATTATCCGTTCGATGGAGCAATCCGCTTCACAGCAAAGAATGTGAAGGTAAATGCTCCTGTTCACTTGAGACTGCGTGTTCCGGGATGGGCTGCAGGCGGCTCTATTAAGGGCGCTGGCGCAGACCGTGAGCTGACAGCAGCTGATGCAGGAACCTATTTGGATATTCTTGTGGAGGATCTGCAAAACATGGATGTACAGCTGAATCTGGATATGAAGATTCGCTATACCGTTGCAAACAATATGGTAGAGGAAACAGTTGGACAGGCTGCCATTGAACGTGGACCGCTGGTATATTGCTGCGAGAGTGCAGATACCCATGCATCAACTTTGGATGATATTTATCTGGATTTGAATGCAGAGTTTGTTCCTGTTGAATTTGAAATCGAGGGAAGAAAAATGACAGCCCTTGAGACAGAGGAATATTCTATTGATCGTTCTGAATTTGACAGAAATGCACTGTATCAGCCGCTGAAATACCACGGTATGAGCAAAAAGCATGTACGCCTGATTCCATATTATGCGTGGGATAACCGTGACTATGGAGAAATGAGGATCTGGTTCCCTGTCGCATATACCGTATAATAAATTGAGTTATCAAAAACTGAGATATGAATGTAAAAAATCCTGCCGCGCAGAATCCGATGGCGGTGGAACGGTAAATGTCGCTCAATTTCTTATTATATTTTGAACGAACAGAATGGAGAGTTATAGAAACTATGGAATGCAAAATAATTCCTTTTTGGACTGCCGTGGAAAGAGACAGAACAGATGCCGACAAAGCAGAAATGCTTCTTTCCCAGGCAATGGAAGGTTTTCATAAAAAATCTGGTAGTACTGGATGATGATCCGACTGGGGTACAGACCGTTCATGATGTGTCTGTTTATACTGACTGGGAAGAAGAATCTATCCGCAATGGCTTTGAGGAAAAAGAAGCTATGTTTCTTATCCTTACCAATTCACGAAGCTTTTCTGTGGAGGAAACTACAAAAGTTCATCAGGATATTGCCGCAAGAGTGGCGAAGGTTGCCAGAGAGCTGGGACAGGACTTCATGATCATTTCCCGTGGAGATTCCACACTGAGAGGTCACTATCCGCTGGAAACACAGCTTCTGGCAGATGGCCTGACAAAGAACAAGGGCGCTGGTGTTGATGGTGAGATCATCTGCCCGTTTTTTCCAGAAGGCGGCCGCTACACAATGGACAATATCCATTATGTAAAAGAGCAGGACAACCTGGTTCCAGCCGGTATGACGGAATTTGCCAGGGACAAAAACCTTCGGCTACAAATCCTCCGACCTTACAGAATATGTGGAGGAAAAAACAGAAGGAAAGTACCATAAAGAGGACTGTATCACCATTTCCCTGGACGAGCTGAATGCTCTGGATGTGCAGGGAATCAAGGAGAAGCTGATGTCCGCACAGAATATGGCGAAAATTATCGTCAATGCAGTATCTTGTGCAGATTTGAAAGTTTTCTGCGCAGCACTGGTGCTTGCAATGAAAGAAGGAAAGCATTACATGGCAAGAACAGCAGCAGCTTTCACCAAAGTAATGGGAAGGATTTCTGACCAGCCTCTTCTTGGAAGAGAGCAGATTGGAGGGTGACACGAAGAACGGAGGAATCGTTCTGATCGGTTCCCATGTGAAGAAGACTACAGACCAGCTGAACTGTCTGAAGGAATTGGACGGACAGGTTGATTTTATGGAATTTCAGGTAAACACTGTATTCGAAGAAAATGGTCTGGAGAAAGAAGTAGAGAAAACGGTGAAGGCAGCAGAAGAGAAAATCCTGTCTGGAAGAACCGTTGTAATTTATACAAGCAGACAGCTTCTTGCGCCGGAGAATATGACTCCGGAAGAGAAACTGCAGATTTCTGTAAAGATTTCCAACGCAGTGACCAGTATTATCGGAAAACTTTCTGTGAAGCCGAAATTTATCATTGCAAAAGGCGGAATCACTTCATCTGACGTAGGAACCAAAGCTCTTCGCGTAAAGAAAGCCCGTGTTATGGGACAGGTGAAGAAAGGGATCCCGGTATGGATGACAGGAGAAGAAAGCAAATTCCCTGGAATGCCATACATTATTTTTCCGGGAAATGTGGGTGAAGTAAGTACGTTGAAGGAAATTGTAGAGGAATTGATCTGATTGGAGGTTTACATAATGAAAAAAGTAATTATATCTCTGGCACCTGTACAGGCAGGAACCAGTGTGGATGCAGTAAAGCTTGCAGAGGATGTAGAGAAAAGCGTAAAACTTGGTGCTGCTATGTGTCACCTTCACTGCCGTAAACCAGACGGAAGCCTTACACCTGACATTTCTTATATGTCTGAGTGTTTTGACGAGATTCTGAAACGGACAGATGTGGTAGTTCAGGCGTCTACAGGCGGTGTTTCGGATATGAATATCCAGGACCGCTGCAATCCGCTTGATTATCCCAAGGTAGAGAGCGCATCTCTCAATGGCGGAAGTACAAACCTTGGTGAAGCAGTTTATATTAATTCTTTTGATGATATCCGCTACTGCGCAGACGCTGTTTATAAGAGAGGAATCCTTCCGGAAACAGAAGTTTTTGATATTGGAATGTTACATAATATGGCAGTGGTAAAATCTGAGCAGCCATTTGCGGACCCAATGCTGTTTAATCTGGTATTTTGGTCACAAAGGCGGCATGCAGCCTACTCCGGAGATGCTGGCAGCTTTCCGTTCTTTTGTTCCATCTGATGCACTTTGGGGCGTTACACACTTTGGACGTGATAACTGGACATTTCTGGCTGCTGCAATTGCTATGGGAGCAACGGTAGTACGTGTTGGTTTTGAAGACAGCCACTATCTGGCAGAAGGTGTAGATGCCGAGTACAACTGGCAGGTGGTTGAGAAACTGGTAAATCTGATCCGCGCCATGGGTCTGGAGCCAGCGACTCCGGATGAGGCAAGACAGATGTTGAATCTGAGAAAACGCTAAAATACGATTTAAAAATATAAAGTGTTGGATCGTAATTATTCAGTAGATGTTATTCTGCGAAGTGTGTGACCATGAAGGTACTGAACAGTTACGATATACCAAAGAAATATATGTCAGAAAGGATGGGTTAAAACAAATGTTGGCAATCAAGAAAATATATATGGATTATGAAACAGCCCCGGTTGGTGTTTCCCATATGCCCCAGTTTGCCTGGGAGCTTGTAAGCGATAAGAAAAATGTAAAACAGAAATCCTACGAACTTCAGATTGCAAAAGACGCTGATTTTACAGATCTGATCTATAACAGCGGAAAAACAGAGTCTGAGGAATCTGCACATGTTTATGCAGAAGGTGCTTCACTGGAGAGCGGCAAGCGCTATTTTGTCCGCGCAAAAGCCAGTGATGGTCAGGAAGAAACGGACTGGAGCGAAACCGCATCCTTTGTAACTGCCCTTGCAGGAAAAAATGGTGAGTGGGAGGAAGGCGCACCAGCATGGAAAGCTCCTTTTGTATCCGCCGAAACTGACGATTCCTATAAGAACGTTTCCAAAGGAACCTATGTAAGAGGAACCTTTGAAATCAAAAAAGATATAAAAGAAGCCTATGCCTTTACCACAGCCCTTGGCCTGTATCAGTTTTACCTGAATGGCAAAAAAGTTGGTGAGGACGAGATGACACCGGGATGGACATCCTATAGAAGACATCTCCTCTATCAGACCTATGATGTAACGGAATATCTGCAGAAGGGCATTAACGGTGCCGGAGCAATGCTGGCTCCAGGCTGGTATAAAGGAGTTATGGGACTGACAAAGGCCCGCAACAACTATGGTGATCAGACGGCTTTTACTATGGAACTTCTGATTCGCTACACCGATGGAACAACAGAATCTGTTTATACGGATCCATCATGGAAAGGCTGCGATTCACCGGTGATATTTGCAGAAATCTATGATGGTGAGACTTATGATGCAGCCCTTGAGATTCCGGACTGGTCAAAGGCAGAAACCACAAAGGCGACTGGAAGCCGGTTCAGCTTGTATTCTTTGATACACAGGTTATGCGCGCGCAGTACGCTGCAAAGGTTCGTGTAATGGATCGTATTCCTGCAAAACGTATTTTCAAAACACCGGCAGGAGATACGGTTATTGATTTTGCCCAGAATATGGCAGGGCGAATTGAAGTAACTGCAGCCGGAAAACCGGGCGATGTGATCGAGCTTCACTGCTTCGAGGTTCTGGATAAAGATAGAAATGTATATCTGGATAACCTTCGTGCAGCCAAGGCAACGATGAAATATACTTTTGCAAGAGAAGAGACAGTTACCTGGCATCCGACTTTTACTTACATGGGATTTCAGTATGCGCTGATTGTTTCCTATCCAGGCGAGCCGAAAGCTGAGAATTTCACAGCTTGCACTCTTCACTCCAACATGGCTTCAAACGGAAGTCTGGAGTGTTCGAATCCGCTGCTGAACCAGCTGCATCACAATTTCCTGTGGGGACTGAAGAGTAATTTCCTTGATGTACCTACAGACTGCCCGCAGCGTGATGAGCGTCTGGGCTGGACTGGTGATGCGCAGATTTTCTGCCGTACAGCCACTTATCTGATGAATACCTATACGTTCTATAAGAAATGGCTCCATGATCTGGAGGTTGATCAGACACCAGAGGGCGGTGTACCACATGTTGTTCCGAATATTGAGGAAGGCCGTACAGATGGAAACTGGCTTCTCCGCCAGGGACCTCACTCTGCAGCAGCCTGGGCTGATGCGGCCATCATCAATCCATGGACCATGTATCTGATGTATGGGGATAAAGATATTCTGAAAAAACAGTACAACAGCATGAAGGGATGGATTGACTTCATGCGTGCCCATGCTGTTGATTATATCTGGAACTACAAGCTGCAGTTTGGCGACTGGGTAGCTCTTGATGCAGAAGAAGGCAGCTACTTTGGAGCCACACCAAATGATCTGACCTGTACTGCCTATTATGCATACTCTACCGGACTTTTTGTCCAGATGGCGAAAGCCCTTGGAAAAGAGGATGTGGCAGCAGAATATGAGGAGCTTTATCATAAGATCGTAAAGAAATTCCAGGAGACCTTCTTCGACGCAGAAGGAAATATGACAGCACAGACACAGACCGCACATATTGTGGCACTGTATTTCCAGCTGACTCCTGAGAAATATATCACAAAAACGGTAGAAGGTCTGAAACGCCTTCTGGACAAAGAAAACGGTCATCTGGTTACTGGATTTGTGGGAACTCCGTATTTCTGCCATGCACTAAGTCAGAACCACGCTCTGAAGGAAGCCTATGACCTGCTTCTGAAGGAAGACTTCCCATCCTGGCTGTATCAGGTGAAAAAAGGTGCCACTACGATCTGGGAGCACTGGGATGGCATGAAGGATGACGGAAGCATGTGGAGTGCAGATATGAACTCCTTTAATCATTATGCTTATGGGGCTATTGGTGAGTGGATGTACCGTGCAATGGCCGGAATTGAAGCTGATCCGGAACATCCGGGCTTTAAACATGCGATACTCTATCCGCGCATTGGTGGAAATCTGAAGTACACTGCAGGAAAATATCATAGCATTTATGGTGATGTTGGTGTAAAATGGGAAGTCCAGGGGAAACAGATTACTTTAACTGTTCAGATTCCGGTGAATACAACAGCAGAGATCCGTCTGGATCAGGCAAAAGCTGTTCTGGAAAGCGATGGACTGACATTTGCCAGGGAAGCAGACTATATGGCTGCCGAAGCGGGAAGCGGTACATACCATATCGCATTTGAACAGTAATCATAATGCAGAATGCGAAAGGGTGATGAGAATATGGAAAAGAAAAAGGAACCTTCGGGAATACAGAAAGCGTGGAGACGGCTGAGTATTCAGAATCAGATTTTTTTATCCATGTTTCTTATCACCCTTTTGGGTGTGGGCGTTTTGATGAATATTGTATACAAAACCTCTATTGATGCTATTGAACAGAATTACAGGGCATCTTATCAGTCTACGCTGAAGAATTCCAGCCGCGTTATGGATATGAATCTGAAGAACATTGTAGACGTAGGCCGAAATTTTCTGAATGATGAAGCTCTTCAGCAGATTCTGGAAAAAGGCAACGAATACGGAGGAAGCAAGTTTGCATCCACAGACCGTGAGAAACTTCGTGTGATTGCAAATGAAATGGCAAGTCAGCAGGTGTGGGTGAATTATATAGTATTTACGGATCTTTATGGCCATGTGTATCAGCTGAACAATGTGAACCTGGGTACTTATGATTTCTATAATTATTATAGTGATAAGGATATTCTGGAAGAAAGCTGGGTGAAACAGGCAAAGGCTGCGCAGGGAAAGGAAATTTTTTTCTGTGACAGTATTTTAAAAGCAGGAACAAAGAAAGGATTTTCTTATGCGAAATATATGATCAATCCCTCTGATGGACAGGGAATGGGCTATATGGTGGTGGGACTGAGCCAGAAGCTGTTGGGAAAATCCTTTGTTATGGGCAATGAAAGCTTTGATTCCAGTAACTTTATGGTTGTAGATGAGGATGATCAGCTGGTTTATTTTGTGGGAAATGAGGAAAGGGAGAATGCAATTATGCAATCCTATTCTAATCCGGGAGAGAACCATCTGTATCTGTTTTCTTCTGTCACCAATTCTACTACAGGCTGGCATATTGTAAACGTAGTGGAGAAAAATGAGATCAGTGAAGAGAGCAAAAATATCCGTCTGACCTCGTTTCTGGTAGCCGGCTGTGTTCTTGTAGTGGGGTTTCTCATGGCACGAATCATTTCCAGAACCATCAGCCATCCTCTGAAGCAGCTGGAAAATACCATTGCACAGGTTGGGGAAGGAGAGCGCCACATTACAGAAGAGTTTGACTACAGTGAAGTTGGCCGGATTGGACGGAAATTCAAGGAAATGGTCAATACGAACCTGGAGCTTTCCGAGCATCTTATGGCGGTGAAGCTGAATGAACGGGAAGCAGAGCTGCTTTTGCTTCAGTCCCAGATCAATCCCCATTTTCTTTATAATACACTGGATTCTCTGTACTTTGTTGCAATCATGCATGGGGATGACCAGATGGCAGAAATGGTAGAAGCACTTTCTGATAACTTTAAGCTGGCGCTGAATAATGGAAGCAAATATATTAAAGTTGCGGATTCTGTGAAATGGATGCAGGGCTATATGAAGCTTCAGAATATGCGCTACAATAATCGTTTTGAACTGTTCGTGGATATCAGCAGAGAAATTCTTCAGCGTGAAACGATTACCTTTATTTTTCAGCCATTTATTGAAAATGCCATGTATCACGGTCTGGAGCCGAAGATTGGAAAAGGAAAGATTTCCCTTCGCGGCTGGCAGGAGCAGAATAATATGATTTTCACTATTGAAGATGATGGTGTGGGAATTGACGATATGTCCAGACTGGAGAATGGTTATGGAGTGCGCAATGTAATAGAGCGTATAAAGTTGAATTACGGGGAAAAATACGGCGTAACATTTGAAAGCAGTCCAGGCAATGGAACGAAGGTAACGATTGTGGTTCCGGTAAGATAAGGGATAGGGAAATGCAGATACAAGGAGGATTTTCATGTATCGCTTAGTGGTAATTGATGATGAATATATAGTTGTGCAGGGAATTAAGGCTTTAATTTCCCGCCTGAAGCTGGATTATGAGGTAGTAGGGGCTGCTTATGACGGAATCCAGGGACTGGAAGTGATCCGAAGTGAGAAACCGGATGTAGTAATTACGGATATCCGAATTCCGGGGCTGGATGGTCTGTCTGTGATCGAGGCGGCGAAGGAAGAATGTCCGGATACATATTTTATTGTGATCAGTGGCTATTCTGAAATTTGTGTATGCGCAGAGGGCGCTTACTCTTGGCGTAAAAGATTATATTGATAAGCCGGTTACAGCAGATAAACTGAAAAATGCCCTTACCAGAATTGAAGATGAATGGGCGAAGACTCGTCATGAGGATAATCGTAAGGCGCAGGCTAATCGCGAGAAATTTCAGGATTGGAAAGAACTTTTGAGAGCAGTGTAAAATGTATTACAGACTGTGATGCTGCAGCATTTCGGGAAGAATGCCGGCAGGCAATCAGATGCCTGCAGGAACTTTACCCGGAGTTGCAGGATTTTCGCAGGGAATTTTACAAGCATCTCTGTGTGCTCAGCGATGTACTGATCGAAAGTCAGAAGCAGGTGGAACGAGGGTCCCTTGTCTCTTTTCAGGAGATGGCAAAATGTCAGAGCATAGAAGCAGTACAGGCCTATGGGGAAAGCGTTCTGTCTGATATCAGCAAGCATCTGACCGCAGACCAGACCGGAAGCAAACACAGAGTTATCCTGGAGCTTCTTACTTATCTGGATGAGCATTATGATCAGGATATCGGACTTAGTGAGCTTGCAGACAGAGCCGGAATGAGCACGGCTTACTTAAGTGTTCTTTTTAAAACAGAGGTTGGCACATCTTATGTGAAATATCTGACGGACCTTCGCATAAAAAAGGCGAAGAAGCTGTTGCAGGATGGATATAAGGTTAATGAAGTCAGTGAAATGGTGGGATATAATAATTACAGATATTTCTGTGATATTTTTAAAAAACACGAGGGCATGACTCCCAATGAGTATAAGGGAAACGTGTGGAAAGCAGAATGATAAAAACAGGATTTGCAAAAATGCACATATTCAAATTGCTGAATATGTGAATTTTGTATATTTAGCACAATTAAATGCCTGGACAAGTGAAACTTTTTATAAAAAACAGTCTAAAAAAACTGTACATTACCAAAAAAATTAGGCACTGGTAAAAAACAGAACAATGGTATTATATAACCATAAGATATTTCCCGGGGATACAAAGAAACAAATTAAACGTGACCGAAAAGTAAATGGCAATCAAGAGTAAATTATAACAAAGTTCAATAATTTTGAAAATTCTGGAGGAATTTATAATGAAAAAGAGAGCATTAGCTATTTTAATGGCAGCATTAACAGCAAGCACAATGTTTGCAGTTCCTACATTTGCAGCAGATTACTCAGGAGAGGATCCGCAGCTTGAGAAAAACATCAAAATCCTTACCATCTGGGCAGAAGATAATGACAATGGTATGCTGTTAAACAAAATCTGCGAAGACTATCAGAAAAATGTAAACCCGAATTTCACATGGGAATATGAGATGGTTGCTTCTGACAACCTTCAGCAGAAAATTGCTACACTGGCTGCATCCAATGATCTTCCGGATCTGTTCGCTTACGAAGCAGGTGCTCCACTTAGCGTTCTCATCGATTCCGGAAAGGTTAAAAATATTACAGAAGCTGTTGACGAGATCGGAACAGCAGATTATTTAAACAGCGGTGCTGTTGAGCTTCTGAAAGGATTATCCGGAACAGATGATCTTTATGATCTTCCTCTTGGACTGAATGTAGAAGGCTTCTGGTACAACAAAGCCCTGTTCGAGCAGGCAGGATGCGAAGTTCCTACTACATGGGATGAGTTTGAAGAGGTTCTTCAGAAACTTTCCGATGCAGGTATCCAGCCTCTTACAACCGGTGGATCTGACAAATGGGGTGCAACCCGTCTGATCAATGCATACGCAGTAAGAACCGCAGGAAACGACATTATGACAAAAGCAGCTGACGGCGAAGTTCCTTATACAGATGAGAAACTTGTTGCAGCAGCTGATAAGATTGCAGAGTGGGCAGAGAAAGGATATTTCGGAGAAGGTATCACAACAGTTGATATGAATACAGCTGGTTCCATGCTGATGAGTGGAAAAGCAGCTATCTTCTACAATGGTTCCTGGTTTACACAGAACCTGACAGATGATTCCCAGAATCCGGCAGGCGAGGACGGAATCGGATTCTTCAACATTCCGGTTGCAGATGAGTCCATCAGCTCCGCTACTTCTTACTCTATGAACTGTGGTAACATTCTTGCACTTGACAACGACAAATATGATGAGGCTACTGGCTGGTTCCTGAAATACTTCATGGAGAACATCGGAAACGTAGCTATGGAAGATCAGGGAACTGTTAAAGGCTACACATATGATGTTGCAGCAGATGATATGGATAACTACACCAAGCTTGTTCTTGACGAGATTGACAAATCCACAGAAGGATTTGCATGGTGGGAAGCAAAAATGCCTAGCGAAATCTCCAAGACAGCTCAGGAAAATGTACAGCCTCTGTTAAACGGCGAAATGACTGGCGAAGAATATATGCAGTCCATCCAGGATGTATATGACATGCAGTAAGTAACAGCTTTGGCAATATAAGCTTTGAACTTCAAATGGGAGTGTTTGCCAGCAGACACTCCCGTTTTTGTTGAAAAAATTCGAAATTTTAATGTTTTTTGACACAGAAAGGAAGGAATTTTATGAACAAGGTATTAGGTAATAAGAAAGCGATATCCCTTTTCGTAGTTCCGGCACTGATTATTTACACCATTATTGTAATGGTACCGGTTATCTGGTCGTTGTATTATTCATTCTTCAGCGGCAGCCCGGGACTTCAGTGGGAATTTGCCGGATTTGACAATTATGCAAGACTTTTCAGAGACAAGAACTTCTTAAATGCATTGACAGTAAACTGTAAATATGTATTGGTAGTAACCGTTGGCCAGGTTGGAATGGGACTTTTACTTTCCCTGATGTTTAAATTCTGGCTGAGAAGATGCAAAACTATCGTAAGAACTCTGGTTTTCTTCCCGGTAGTACTTCCTACTGTTGCAGTAGGTCAGCTGTTTGCAAAGATATATGAGATTCAGCCAAATTATGGTCTGTTAAACTCATTGCTTGACTCTCTTGGTTTTACGAACCTTGTTCAGCCATGGATCGGCCAGTCCAGTACAGCTCTCTGGGCATTGTGCGTAATGGATATCTGGGTAGCCATGGGATTCTATTCCGTAATTTTCTATGGAGCACTCCTTGATATCTCTGATGATATCCTGGAAGCAGCCAGAATCGACGGCTGCGGTGGATGGCAGTTATTTAAAAACATTCTTCTTCCGCTTCTTCGTCCAATGGTAATTACCAGCCTTGTATTCAGCTTCTCCGGAACTGTAAAAATGTTCGAGTCTGCTATGGCTCTTACAAAGGGCGGACCTGGAAGTGCAACAAAATCACTGTCCATGTATATGTATGACGTTGCATTTACTTATAATAAGGTTGGTTACGCCAGCGTTATCGCAATCGTGATCTTCCTGATCTGTGTAGTTGGATCTCTTGTTATCAACAGATTTGATGTGAAAGACTGAAAGGAGGAAATATTATGAAAAAAGTAAAAGCAGCTTTTCGAGGAATTGTAATTTTCCTTCTTTGCGTAATTGAGATTTATCCGTTATTCTGGATGCTTACTGCATCCTTCAAGAAACAGGCTGAGTGGAGTGAGAAGCCAGCTTATGCGTTAAATGATGGCTTTTATTTTCAAAACTACTCTGATGCATGGACGAGAGGACATATGTCCACCTTCTTTAAGAACAGTTTGATCACTACATTAGTAGCACTTGTATTTATTGTATTTTTCTCAGTAACTGTAGGATTTGCTGTAACAAAGATGAAATGGAAATTCAGAAATGCAGTTGCACAGTATTTCCGTTTCGGTATCATGATTCCGGTAGCAATTGCTTTGATCCCGCTGTTCCAGATTTACAGCAGATCAAACCTGTTAAATACCAGAACATGTCTGATCATTACGTACATAGCATTTGGTCTGTCGCTGTCCATTTATCTGGTTCAGGGATATCTTCGTTCCTTCCCGGATGATATTATGGAGGCAGCTGTTATTGATGGCTGCGGTATTTACAGACTGATGTGGCATATTGTAACACCACTTATGAAGAACTCTATTGTAACCGTACTGGTTCTTCAGTTCTTCTTCAAATGGAACGACCTTCTGTTTTCCATGACATTCATCAGTGATTCTGCACTGAAGACTGTTCAGACAGGACTTCTGTACTTCTCTGATGAGTTTGGATCCAAGAACTGGGGCGCAATTTTCGCTTCTGTATCCATGAGTGTATTCCCGCTTCTGATTCTGTACATGGCACTGAATAAGAAACTGATGGAAGGTATGACAGCCGGAGCTGTAAAGGGTTGATTTTATGGAAGATAAAAGGACAGAGCAGTATAGACAGGAATTAAAAGAATTTGTAATGTCTCATACGGAGGATGTGCTTAAGAATCCGCGAAGCTTTATCCGTTACCCGTTTAT
>ENA-OPYX01000569-OPYX01000569.1-human-gut-metagenome-genome-assembly--contig:-NODE-569-length-21561-cov-3.894467_pt1 | contig 21561 bp, 18 predicted proteins | sample MGYA00242639_ERZ504486 | MGnify/ENA primary metagenome ERZ504486 (study PRJEB26092, sample SAMD00036296) | human gut metagenome | host: Homo sapiens | study: EMG produced TPA metagenomics assembly of... | reverse complement strand
GGGACAACAGACTCGGTACATTGGCATCATCCATCAGATTGTAGTTGCCAAGACCATCTGTCTCGTATGCATAGATCTTTCCGAAGGTTTCATCTTCCACGATACCATATTTCCGGATACCTTCCTGGATCTCTGCCTGTAACTCTTTTGCTTCTTTTGCCATCTGTGGATCCTGGAAATCTTTCTCCAGGAATTCTGCCATATAATCCAGAACTACGCTTGCAAACATGTTGGACGGAATCAGATAACCATACTTGCACGCATCATCACTCGGGCGGAATCCGGACCAAGTCATACCGGTGTAACCTACCGGTGCACCCTTTCCATCGTTACTTAAGGTATCAGACGGCGGACAGTTGAGACGTACGAAAGAATACTCGGAGTTCTCATGGTACTGCTCTGTCTGCCATACATCCAGAATGTCGCGAAATGCCTGTTTTACTTCCGGTGTAAAGACATCCCTTGCTCCGGAATTCTCCACGTACTGTTTGATCAGCCAGATCGGGTAGCACAGGGAATCAATCTCATACTTTCTCTCCCAGTTCCACGGATTATATTTTGTCAGGTCTTTCTCCCAGCAGTTTCCGTTGTCTTCTTCGTTAAATGCATTGGCATACGGATCAATATGTACATACTTTGCCTGACGGGCGATCAGCCCTTTTACCATCTCTTTTAAGATTGGATATTCTTTCAGATATGGCAGATAATGAACGACCTGTGCAGAAGAATCTCTCAGCCACATTGCTGCGATATCTCCGGTGAATACATACGCTTCCCCGCTCTCAAGAAATTTTGTCGTGGTTTTTGCAGTACTTACATAACAGTTCTGGAATGTTTCCTGCATCTTCGGATTCCCTTCCCAGTATGCTGCTTCTTTTCCGGCGATTTCTTCTACCGCCTGAACCAGTGCTTCTTTCTTTTCCTGTGTGTTCATGTAAAAATCCTCCTTGTTGCTTCAGTCTTTGCTTTGTATCATCAACAGTACACCCTGCTCCCAGCTGACATCTGCCACATCCGCTGTGATCTCATTGCTCACCCCCAGACCTTCCCGGTCTTTTAACTGATAGTGATCCAGCGGGTATTTAAAGCCCTTAAGTGTCAGTCCTTCCACGGTTTCACCCATGGGAAACAGAGACACATAGGTGCCATACTGTTCTTCTTTTTTGAGAGAAAATGTTTTTTCTACCGGAAGACCGATCTTATTTCTGCTGTCCACGATCCATACCGGTACTTTTTTCTCCCATGCTTCCTTTAATATCTGCAGATTGCAGACCACGTGATCGATCCTGGTCCCCGTTGCCCCCAGAATCCAGATCTCTGTACTGCCCTCTTCCAGGGCTTTATCCAGTGCGATCTTTGTATCTGTCGCATCCTTTACCGGATTGTAGGTACGGATCGGGATCTCTCCCTCCTGCCGGTAATATTCCAGAATCTCTCCCGGAAGACTGTCAAAATCTCCCACGATATAATCCGGACGGATGTCATATTCATAACAAAACTGTAACCCTTTGTCTACCCCGAGAATGTAATCTGGTTTCAACTCCCGTATAAAGGAGAGAGCAAAATCTGCTTCGATCATGCCCCCTGTGATAATCAGCGTTTTCATTTTTTATCTGCTCTCCATTTTCTCTTTCAGGCAACGGACATTTTCTCCAATATTTCCGCCAAAGACAGCAGATCCGGCAACCAGAATATTGGCACCTGCATCCAGTACTTTATCGATGGTTTTTTCGTTAATTCCGCCATCTACCTGAATATCCACGTCCAGTCCTGCCTCCGTGATCATTTTTCGTAGTTTCTGTACTTTTCCGGTACAGCTTTCAATATAACTCTGCCCACCAAATCCAGGATTGACTGTCATGATCAGTACCATATCCACCAGGTCCAGCACACATTCCAGCTGACTGACCGGTGTACCCGGATTGATCGCCACACCGACCTTCATTCCGGCTTTACGGATCTCCCGTAATGTGCTGTCCAGATGCTTACATGCTTCCGCGTGTACGGTCAGCATATCCGCTCCGCTTTTTTTGAATTCTTCAATATATCTTCCCGGCTCCTCGATCATCAGATGGACATCAAAAAACAGAGAACTGTTTTTACGAATGGATGCAATCACCGGCATCCCAAAGGAAATACTCGGAACAAATGCTCCATCCATCACATCAATATGAAGCCATTCCACTCCTGCTTCTTCCACCTGTCGGATCTGCTCTCCAAGACAATTAAAATCTGCTGCCAATATAGATGGTGATAACTGATACATCGCTTAATATCTCCTTTTTTCCTGTTCTTTCAGCTCTTCATAAAAGCTGACATAATTTTCATAACGCTGTCTGTGAATTTTTCCTTCTTCCACTGCCTGTTTAACCGCACATTCCGGCTCATGAACATGCACACACCCCTGAAACCTGCATTTTCCTTCATATTCCGCAAACTCCGGATAGTGGAACCGCAGTTCCTCTTTTTCCATTCCCTCCACAAACAGAGAACTGAATCCCGGTGTATCCATCAGATAGGTATGTTCTCCCACTGTCAGAAGCTGTGCATGGCGGGTCGTATGACGCCCACGTTTCAGTTTTTTACTGATCTCGCCTGTCTCCATGCTGACTTCTTCCTGTAAGAGATTTGTCAACGATGATTTTCCCACACCGGATGGTCCTGCAACCACTGTTGTTTTTCCTTCCAGAATCTTACGGATCTGGTTGATTCCTTCCTCCTGTTCGGCACTGGTAAGCAGCACCTGGTAACCACAGGAAATGTAGATCTGATACATCTGATCCAGTTCTTCCTGCTCTGCCAGATCTTTTTTATTGAAACAGATAATACTTGGAATCTCCTGCTGTTCCATTGTAATCAAAAAGCGGTCCAACAGCTGGTAGTTCGGATCCGGCTGACGGACTGCAAAAATCACAAGTGCCTGATCCACATTTGCCGCTGCCGGCCGGATCAGTTCATTTTTCCTTGGAAGAATCTGTATCAGATTGCCGGTCTTTTCTTTTTCGTCCAGAACTTCAATCTCCACATTATCTCCTACCAGAGGTTTTTTCTTCTCTTTTCTGAAGATTCCCTTTGCTTTACATTCATAAACTCCGGACTCTGCTACGTCCACGTAGTAGAATCCGGCAATTCCTTTTATAATTTTTCCCTGCATAGATACCTCTTAAGACTGTTTAAACGGCACATTAGAATAATGTCCACGTTCTACATAATCTCCGTCTACCATTTCCCTCAGATATACGGTTCCGGTATCCACCCCATCTGCACCGGCAATTGCCAGTGTATAAGGGAATGTAATCGTCTGTCCGTCCAGAATCACAGTCTCCACGTTCTGTCCATTAACATTCTGCACCAGAGTCAGCTGCACCGGTCCTCCGGTATACGTAGATGGCTGATCCAGTTTTACATTACAAGTCCAGCTTCCGGTATCACTGTCGGAAGCATCCCCCTCTGCAGGTGCCTCATTCGGAAGAGTTGTTGTCTCAGGCGCATGATAAACCTGAAGCGTAATAGTAGATCCCGGGTCTACAGAAGTTCCCGCTGCCACACTCTGATTTGCCACACAGCCTTCCGCCACATTACCGGACGCATCTGTAGTTGTCTCTACATTTACCTGTAATCCTTGATCATTCAGTGATTTCTTCGCTGTTGCTTCATCCTGTCCGATGACATTCGGTACTTCTACTTGTTTGTTCTCTTCTCCCAGACTGACAACCAATGTAATGGTGGATCCTGCATCTACCTTTGTTCCTTCGGAAGGATTTACACTGATAACTTTTCCGATGGCTACCGTATCACTGTAATCCTGCTGAATCTCAGTATTCAGACCCAGTGCTTTGATCAGAGCTTCTGCCTCACTCTGTGATTTACCGGTTACACTCGGCACACTCGGTGCATCTGTTCCCGAACTTACAACATAGTTAATTACCGTTCCCTGATCTACTTTTGTTCCTGCCTCTGTTTCCTGAGACATGATGGTTCCTGCTTTATATTCGGAAGACTGACTTTCTCCGGTCTTGTTTCCCTTTAAACCAAGCTGTTCCAGAACACTCAACGCATTTTCTTCTGTCATGCTGGTCAGCTTCGGTACAGATACCTGTCCGTTTTCATCTACTGTATCATCAATTTCTTCCTGTTCTGTCTGCTGAGTGTCATCTTTTTTTGCAGTTCCACCGATATTTACCAGACCTGCTGCCCGCGCAATAAAGAAAATCAGAATACAGATAATGATCGCACCGATAATAAATCCGCCGATAGTCATAGCTTTTTCCAGTTTGGAACTTACTTCGCCATCCTCATCGTCTTCCTCATCGTCATCATACTCGTCATCATATTCTTCTTCGTCATCATCCTCTTCCTCCTCATACGTATCTTTCTGAGGAGTGGCATATCCTGAACGTCCTTCCCTGATGGCTTCCAGTTCATCATTGGAAAGCATCACCGTCTGTGCATGCTGTGCCAGCGGTGTCACTACAACAAAATTTCCATTCGGATCCAGCAGCGAATGTTTCAGATCTTCAATCACTTCTGACATGTTTTCATATCTGCGGTCAACGCTTTTCTGTGTACATTTCAGAATGATCTGTTCCAGACTGTATGGAAGATCCGGTACATATTTTCTGGGTGATACAATTTCTTCCTGCAGATGCTTAATTGCAATTGCAACAGTAGTATCCCCGTCAAACGGAACATGTCCCGTTACCATCTCATACATGGTAATACCAAGCGAATAAATATCACTCTTGGCATCACTGTAACCACCACGTACCTGTTCCGGTGAACTGTAATGTACCGATCCCATCACATTGGAACTGATGGTATTGGAAGAAGCTGCTCGCGCAATACCAAAGTCAGACAGCTTTACTTTACCATCTACAGATATGATAATATTCTGCGGTTTTACATCTCTGTGCACAATATTGCTCTTATGTGCCGCCTCCAGTCCTAGAGAAACCTGAATTGCAATACTCGTTGCCTCTCTTACGGAAAGTTTTCCTTTTCTTGTAATATAGTCTTTCAGGGTAATCCCCTGTACCAGTTCCATAACAATATAGTAAATGCCGTTATCCTCCCCAACATCATAGACATTTACCACATTCGGATGCGCAAGACCTGCTGCAGCCTGTGCTTCCTTGCGGAATTTGGAAATAAAGCCTTTATCCTGGCTGAATTCCGCTTTCATTACCTTCACTGCTACGAGACGGTTCAACTTATGATCTTTTGCTTTGTAGACATCCGCCATACCGCCGCTGCCGATTCTGCTGATGATCTCGTATCTTTCTCCTACAATCATTCCCTCTTTTAACATTCTTTCACCTCGTTTGTAAATGGTTCGATTAGAATTACTGATATATTATCTCTGCCCCCGTTTGTATTGGCAGTTGCCACCAGTTGTCTGCCGGACTGTTCGATATCCGGTGAATCCCCCAGAATCTTCTGGATCTCCTCATCCGCCACCATATTACTCAGTCCGTCTGAACACAGCAAAATCCGATTCTTTTCCTCCAGCTGCACATCGAAGAAATCGATATCCACCTCTTCGGACGCTCCTAATGCTCTAGTGATAATGTTTTTATCCGGATGATTCCGGGCTTCCTCTTTACTGAGTTCTCCCCGCATCACCATCTCAGCGATCCAGGAATGGTCTCTGGTGATCTGCACCAGGCCCTGTTCACCGGAAATATACAGACGACTGTCTCCCACATTGGCCACATACGCATAATATCCCACAACGGTCACCGCCACGAGTGTTGTCCCCATGCCGGCTTTTCCTGCATCTGCTTTCGCCAGCTCATGAATCTTTTCATTCGCTTCCTCAATTGCATGACGCATGATCTTTATAGGATTAAAACTCATATCTTTTTTTACTGATGCCTCGATTACAGAAACGGCACAGCGTGAGGCAAAATCTCCGGCATTATGCCCGCCCATTCCATCGGCAAGCACAAACAGATTTGGAAGATTTCCTATCGGCTGCTCGGACGCATATACATAATCCTGATTCTGACTTCTGACCTGTCCTACATCTGTCAAAGAAAATGACTTCATGCCAGCTTCTCCCTTGTCTTTTTATTTGTAACTGTTCAGTACCTTCACAGTCACTTTTATTTTTCTTCGGCGGAGTCTTTTGTTGTATTTTCCTGCCGGTCACTGTATTTTTTCCTCAGCTGACCACAGGCCCCATCGATATCCCTGCCCATTTCTCTTCTAATAGTAACATTAATTCGATATTTTTCAAGTTTATTTTTGAAATTCTCTATTACTTTTTTGTCAGACTGTACAAAATTCCGTTCCTTTATCGGATTAACCGGAATCAGATTAATATGACAATTTAATCCGTGTACAAGTCCGGCCAGCTGTCTGGCATCTTCCTGACTGTCGTTCTTTCCGCCCACCAGGCTATATTCAAAAGTCAGTCTTCTTCCTGTTTTTTCAAAATAGTATTTGCATGCCGGAAGAACCTCAGACAAAGAATATTTATAGGCGATCGGCATCAGTTCTTTTCTCTTTTCATCATTTGGTGCATGAAGAGATAATGCCAGTGTAATTGTCAGATCTTCCTCTGCCAGTTGTCGGATCCGCGGTACCAGGCCGCAAGTTGACACCGTAAGATTCCTCTGGCTGATATTCTGTCCTTTTTCGTCGCTCAAAATTCTGATAAATCGAATCAGATTATCATAGTTATCCAATGGCTCTCCTGTTCCCATCACAACCACATTCGACACACGCTCCCCGGTCAGTTCCTGGATCCGGTAGACCTGATCCAGCATCTCGGACGGCAGAAGGTTTCTGGTCAGTCCACCGATCGTGGATGCACAGAAACGGCATCCCATCCGACAGCCAACCTGGGAAGAAATGCATACGGAATTACCATGCTTGTATTGCATCCATACACTCTCGATCACGTTACCGTCTGCCAGCTGAAACAGATACTTCTGTGTGCCGTCAATCTTTGAAGTCTGAACTTCTACAACTTCCAGATGTGTCAGTGGCTCCTGTTCTGTCAGCTTTTTTCGCAAACCTTCTGACAGATTTGTCATTTCCTCATAGCTTCCTGCCGCTTTCTGATGAAGCCACTGATACAGCTGTTTCCCCTTGAACGGTTTTTCTCCAAGAGAAATCATCTTTTCTTTCAGTTCTTCTTCATACAGCGATTTGATATCTAATTGTTCCATTATTTTTCCTCTTTTTATCACTGATGTATCCTCAGCATTTTCCGCATCTGTTTCTTACAGAGCTGTCCATCCGGCGTTTCTCTTACTTTTTCCGCATCCTTGCCAAAAAGAAACCATCTGTCTTATGCACTCCGGGAAGCAGTTGCAGCCAGCCCTGGGCGGTGGTTTCACTGTGCAGTTCTTCGCACAGATACGGATCCAGACTTTCCAGTACAAATGGATAATTCTCCGTAAACCATGCCACATTGCTCTGATTTTCCTCCGATGTGATCGTACATGTGCTGTAAATCAGAATGCCGCCGGGGTTTTACATAAGAAGCTGCATTGTGAAGGATCTGTTTCTGAAGCACTGCCAGCTCCTGAATCTTATCTTCATCCGTACGGTACTTGATATCTGTTTTCTTTCCAATAACTCCAAGACCGGAACATGGTACGTCTGCCAGTACAATATCTGCTTTTTCTACGGATTCTTTATCTAAAAGTGTGGCATCTTTCCGATGCGCACGAATATTCAGTGTCTGTGTTCTTTCAATATTTTCCTCAATGAGACCCACTTTATAATCTGTAAGATCTCTTGCATCTACCATACCCTGTCCCTGCATCTTATCTGCCATATGAAGACTCTTTCCTCCCGGTGCTGCGCAAAGATCGATCACATAATCTCCCGGTTTCGGATCTGCTGCTTCCGTTACCAGCATTGAACTTACATCCTGCACTACAAACCGTCCCATCACAAAAGATTTAAGCCCTTCCAGATGGCTGTAATCTGACAGATAGAATGCATACGGAAGATATGGTGCCTGTTCAACCGTTGCTCCCTGGCCTTTCAGACTGTTGACCGTCAATTCCTGCTCCACCCGATACAGCTGGCATCAGGATCGTCAACGGATGATCCGTCAAAAATCTTTTAACATGCATTCCGTTGTTTCTGTTCCGTAAGTTTGTACCCATCGTTTTACCAACCACTGTGGTACCGAATAATAAACCGATCAGATATTCCTCCGGATCCCTGTTCTTATCCGGATAAATAATCTCTTCTTTTTTCTTGCCACATTGCGCATTACGCCGTTGACAAATCCCTTCAGGCTGTAAAATCCTTTTTTCTGTGCCAGTTTTACCGCTTCGTTGCAGGCTGCAGGGTCCGGCACGCTGTCCATAAACATAAGCTGATAAACACCGCTTCGAAGAATGTTACGGATCACCGGTTTCATCTTATTTACTCTGACACTGGAAAACTGATTCAGAACATAATCGATCCGGAGCATATATTCCAGAGTTCCCTCCACAAGCCGGTTGATAAATGCACGGTCCTGTTTCGGAAGATACTGAACTTTATTCAGAGCATTTCGGATTGCCAGATGGCTGTATTCTTTTCCTGTGTAATTTCCAATAATATCGTCCATCGGGCAGATTCCCGAATGCTTCCTGTTTTCCATTTCGTCCATCGTTTTTTCCCTCCGGTTGTTTCTGTTGGCATCGATTTCCACTGATTCACCGGTATAACATTGATACCGGTATACAGTTCTGAAAACACAGACGCAGCAGTGGCTACGCTGAATCTTCGAGAACTGCGCAATCGGATCCGCCGCCAAGTCTATGGCGCATTTATTTCGAAAGTGATATACTAACAGGGAAGCATCATCCCTTCTTCCACCGTATAGCCACGTAAAAATGCCTGCGCATCCATTCGTTTTTTTCCCTCCATCTGCAGGGTATCAATCTTCAGAATTCCCTCTCCGGTCTGAATCCGGAATCCTTTTGCATCTGCCTGCAGTACAGTTCCCGGTGCTTTTTTCTCACCGTTTTCTTCTTCCACAGATGCTTCCCATATTTTCAAAGTTTTTCCGTTCAGATGGGAAAATGCACTTGGCCATGGATTCAGTCCGCGAATCAGGCGTTCCAGTTCTGTTGCTGATTTTGCCCAGTCCAACTCACCCATTTTTTTACTGATCATGGCTGCATACGGCGTTGTACTCTCTTCCGGCTGTTTTTCAAAAACGGCACTGCCGTCTTCCAGCATCGGAAGTGTCTCAACCAGAAGTTTGGCCCCTGACTCACTCAGACGGTCAAACAGACTACCGCCAGTCTCTTTTTCATTCAGCGGAACAATCACTTTATTGATCATATCTCCGGTATCCACCCCTTCATCCATCCGCATAATAGTAACACCGGATTCTTTATCACCGTTAATCACAGCCCACTGAATCGGAGCCGCACCACGGTAGGCCGGGAGCAGGGATGCGTGTACGTTAATACATCCATATTTTGGCATATGCAGAATCTCTTTCGGAATAATCTGTCCGAACGCCACCACAACGATCACATCCGGATTCAGTTCTTTCATCACCTGAATAAATTCCGGATCCTTACTTTTTGGGGCTGATATACCGGAAGTCCCAGTCCATCGCCGCCTCTTTGACCGGTGTGGGCTGCAGGTTCTTTCCCCTGCCCTTTGGTTTATCCGGCTGGCTGATCACACCGGCAATCTCATGACCGGCCTTCGCCAACTCTCTTAATGTCCCCACAGAAAAATCCGGGGTTCCCATAAATACTACTCTCATCTATTCTCCATCCTCTTCTTCGTAATTCACATCGTGCAGCTCACCTTCCACGTGTTCCACGTACAAGATACCGTCCAGATGTTCACATTCATGACAGATTGCACGTGCCAGAAGTCCTTCTCCTGTCAGAATAAACGGTTCCATATTAATATCCAGTGCTTCTACGGTTACTACATTCGGTCTTGTCACCACACCGGATTTTCCTGGTACCGAAAGACATCCTTCTTCCCCTGTCTGTTCCCCGGAAGTCTCTTTGATCACCGGATTGATCAATACATACGGACCATTCTCATCTCCGATATCAATCACAACAATTCGTTTTAACATTCCCACCTGTGGTGCCGCCAGTCCCACACCATAAGCATCATACATGGTCTCCAGCATATCATCTATCAGTTCCTGAATCTTTGGTGTCATCTCTTCCACCGGTCTGCAGACTTTGTTCAGGATTCTGTCTCCCATAGTTCTGATTTTTCTGATTGCCATTCTTTTTCCTCCTGTCAGTGGTTAAAATCCAGCTGAATCCGAATTTCCCTGAATCCGCTGTTTACTTCTATATATTGTTCCAGTCTGCTCTTTGCCCGCAGCAGCAGCTGGTGATCCTCCTGCTTTATATAAATTACTTTTCGATACATATCGGCGATCTTCGATACGGTTTCATCTGCAGGTCCGATGATCTGCAGCTGTCCGTGACTGTCCACCCGGTTCAGGAATTTTTTTATATATTGCATTCCTGTCTCCAGTAGTTCCTCATTACCACAGCTTCCATGGATCGCCAGTAGATTGGATACCGGTGGATAACCCAGAAGTTTCCGATAACCGATCTCTTCTTCATAAAATGCCCGGTAATCCTGATGCATCGCCGCCTGAATACTGTAATGTTCCGGTTGATATGTCTGGATAATCGCTTCTCCGGGCTTTTCTCCTCTTCCTGCTCTTCCCGTTGCCTGCGTCAGTAACTGAAAAGTCCGCTCACTTGCCCGGTAATCACTGATATTCAGTGAAAGATCCGCCGCCAGCACTCCGACCAGCGTCACTTTCGAAAAATCATGTCCCTTGACGATCATCTGCGTACCGATCAGGATATCTGCCTCCTGGTTTGCAAATGCAGCCAGAATATTCGCATGTCCTTCTTTTTTTCTGGTTGTACCAGGATCCATCCGCAAAACCTTTGCCTGTGGAAACCGCTTTTTTACGATTTCTTCTATCTGCTGCGTTCCCGCACGAAATCCTCCGATATAGGGTGATCCGCACACCGGACACTGCTGTGGTTGTCTCGTCTCATACCCGCAATAGTGACACACCAGTTTTCCGTTCCGGTGCTGTGACAGAGAAACATCACAGTGGGGACATTTCATCACTGTTCCACAGGAACGGCAGGAGAAAAATCCCGCATATCCGCGACGATTCAAAAACAACATGATCTGCTCTTTCTTTTTTAACCGTTCTTCAATTTTTTCCTGTAAAATACTGCTCAAGATCGACCGGTTTCCCTGTTTTAATTCTTTCCTCAGATCTACAGAATAAACCTTCGGCATCTGCCTGTTTTCATATCGGCTGTTCAGTTCAAACAGCCGATACGTTCCATTCTGTACCTGATAATACGCATCTACCGATGGTGTGGCACTTCCAAGTACCACCGGACAGTGTTCCAGATTGCCTCTCTCAATCGCTGTCTCTCTGGCATGATAACAGGGCACCGTCTCACTCTGGTACGAAGTTTCGTGTTCCTCATCGATCACGATCAACCCGAGATTCGGAAACGGGGTAAACAGTGCAGATCGCGGTCCGATCATCACCTGCAGTTCCCCTTTTTTTGCCCGTTCAAACTGATCGGAACGCTCACCGGGAGAAAGCCGGGAATGTAAAACAGAGATTCTGTCTCCGAACCGCCGATAGAAACGCTGCACTGTCTGATAAGTCAGCGCAATCTCCGGGATCAACAGGATCACCTGCTTTCCCTGGTTGAGCACTTCTTCCATCAGTTCCATATATACCTGGGTTTTTCCGCTCCCGGTTACCCCGTGAATCACCACCGGGCGAAAATCGTTTTCTCTCCAGCCGTTCAGAATCCCATCCGCCACTTCTCTCTGTGCCGGTGACAGTAGTGCTTTTGTCTGCTCACATTCCGTAGTCCGGATGGGATTACGATACACTTCCGTAGCCTGTACCCGGATCATCCCTGTATTCTCCATGGCCTTTATCACACTGGCTGTCAGATGCAGTTTATCCATTGCCAATGTATAAGAGATCGTATCATTCTCAAGCAGTGCCTCGAGAAGTCTCTGCCTGGCCACATAATGTTTTTTACGGCACAGTTCCAGCTGATTTTCTGCTTCGTCTTTTTCGAGCAACAGACGGATCCAGCGTTCTTCTTTCTGTTTCATCTTCTGTTTTACCGGAAGTACCGTCTTTAACGCCTGAATCATCGTGGCGCCATACTGCTCCCTCATCCAGGCAGCAAGTGCTATCAGGCGGGATTCAATGGAATTGCTTCCTGTCTCCACTCCCCGGATCTCTTTCATGCGGCTGACATCAAAAGAAGGCTGATCCGTCACCCGGATCACGTATCCTTTGATCATCCTTCCTCCATTTCCGAAAGGAACCTGCACCTGCATCCCCGGTTGTAACCTGCCCTCCAGATGCTGTGGAACCAGATACTGAAAGGATCTATCCAGTTTTTCACTGGTAATATCTACAATAATATCCGCATATGTCTTTATCATGCTTTTTTCTTGGCATCTTCTTCCAGAATCTCACGGATCAGTACACGTTCATCCATCGGATATTTCTTTCCTTTGATCTCCTGATAGTCTTCGTGACCTTTTCCTGCAAGTACAATGATGTCTCCCGGTTGTCCATGATGAATGGCGTAAGCAATAGCTTCTTTCCGATCGATGATCTCAACATATTTTCCTTCTGTCTTGCTGATACCTGTTTTGATATCATCAATAATCGCCTGAGGCTCTTCATTTCTCGGATTATCGGATGTGATGATCGTCAGATCTGCCAGCTTACCGGACACTTCTCCCATCTCAAACCGACGGTCACGGGAACGGTTACCACCACAGCCAAACAGACATACCAGACGGTTCGGTTTATATTCTCTCAGTGTGGTAAGAAGGGATTCCAGGCTCATCGCATTGTGTGCGTAATCGATCATCAGAGTGAAATCATCGGATACCTTTTCCATCTCGATTCTGCCCTTTACTTTTGCACATTTCAGGGCTTTGCATATGTTTTCTTCAGATACGTTAAAATGTCTGCAGATTGCAATAGCCGTCAGAGAATTGTAAATACTGAAATTTTCCAGGAAGATCGATCTCCACCGGAAAATTCAACAGTCCCTGCAGATCATAGGAGATCCCAGCACTCCTTTTTTTCGTAAGCAGTTCAGGATTGACCGCGCGAAGGTCTGCCTCCGGTGAAAATCCGTAAGTCTCCAGGCTGCAGGTATGTCCGTCAATGATCTTCTCATAATGTTCGTCATCTCTGTTGACAATACCGATCCGGCACTGACGAAGTAACATCTTTTTACAAGACAGGTAATGTTCAAAGCTGGTATGTTCGTTCGGTCCAATGTGATCTGGTTCGATATTGGTAAAGATACCGATATCAAAGGTGAATCCTGCGGTTCGATGAAGCATCAGTCCCTGGGAGGATACTTCCATCACTGCACAGTCACAGCCTTCATCCAACATCTGTCGCAGATATTTCTGCACCAGAAGAGATTCCGGTGTAGTATTTGCAGACGGGATCACGGTATCTCCGATGATTGTTTCGATGGTTCCGATCAGACCCACTTTGTAACCGGCATTTTCCAGAATGGATTTTACCATGTAGGTCGTTGTGGTTTTTCCTTTTGTTCCGGTGATTCCGATCACACGCAACTTATCTCCCGGATAATCATAGTAGGCTGCTGCCACAAGTGCCATCGCATACCGGCTGTCCTTTACCTGGATCACTGTCACATCCTCCGGCACTTCTACCGGTTCTTCCACGATAATTGCCTTCGTTCCCTGTCCGGCTACACTTTTTGCAAATGTATGACCATCCACAACAGCACCACGGATACAGATAAAAAGAGAACCTTCCTTTGCTTTTCTGGAATCCGCAACGACTTCCTCTATTTCCTGATCGAGAGTGCCCTGCAGACATGTATATTCCAAACGTTCTAGAATCTTTGATAATTTCATCAACTTCAACCTCCTTTGGATCGCGGGCAGGTCAATTGCCCATAGATATTTATAGAATAGCATATTTCGCACAAAAAAAGAAGAGGGGATGGGATTTTGCGGGGAAATGGTTATGAGGCGGACGCCGGAGAAGGGGACGGGCGGGAGCGGGAGGGAGGGGCGACGCGTGGGCAGGGGAACTTGAGCTGGCCGCTAACTCCGGCTATTATTCACGAGGGTCAGCTGACCCTCGCGAAAGCCTATGTAAGCGTCGTATCTCAAAGCTTCCCCCTAACCGCCCACCAGTGCGTTCGCCCCTTCCCTCCCCGCTCCCGCCCGTCCCCTTCTCCGGCTGATATTCGTTGGAACTGGTGATGAATTTCCCGGAAAATCCCTGGAGAAAGAGCGATGGGTCGCTGGTTTTATGTTTTCGTAGTTGTTCTATTGATGTATGGTAACTATTCAGTAGCCATTATCCCGCGAGGTGTTTTGGCATAAATATGCCAAAATCCCGAGACATACAAGCAAAAATGCCATCACCGAAGGTGATTTTAAATGCATTTTTGCTCGTAACTGTGAAGGTACTGAACAGTTACGATGTATGTAGTATTTCCTTCTCCCAGACCCGTTCATTTTTCAACCATATCAATCTTTTTCATCACTCAGTTTCAACCGGTACACAGCCGGCATGGCTTGGGAGCCTGGGTGCGGGAACACTTTGTGGGCGGTTAGGGCAAGCTTTAAGATCCGACACTTACGGAGACTTTCGCTTGGGTCAGCTGACCCAAGTGAATATAGTCGCAGTTAGTGGCTAGCTTAAAGTTGCTCTGCCCACGTTCCCGCACCCAGGCTCCCAAGCCATGCCGGCGTCCCCTTGAAAATCAAAAAAAGAACTACCGTCTTCAAAACACTTCATTTTGAAAACGATAGCCCTTTTATAAAAAAGCAATATACGCTCTTAGCAGATCACTGTACCCGTCCGTCCAAGGTACGCATCCACTGCCTTATCGATTGAAGTAATCACAGCCTTCTTTCCTTCGCCCTGTTCCACGAACTCGACAGAAGCCTGGATCTTCGGCAGCATGGTGTTGGCTTCGAACTGTCCCTCAGCCATATATTCTTTCGCCTGTGCAACAGAAATCTCGCCCAGTTCTTCCTCATCCTGCTTGTGGAAATTCACAGAAACCTTCTCCACACTGGTCAGGATCAGCAGTTCATCTGCATCCAGCTGTTCTGCCAGACGACCGCTGGTATAATCTTTCTCAATAACCGCACTTGCACCCTTCAGTTCCGTACCCTGCTCCAGAACCGGGATTCCGCCACCGCCGCAGGCGATAACGATCTGTCCGGCATCAAGCAGTGCACGGATCGCATCGATCTCCACGATCTTCTGTGGCTTCGGTGCAGCTACGATTCGGCGGTAACCGTCACCAATCTTGGTAACGTAATTACCCTTATTTTCTTCCTCTTCCGCTTCCTGCTCATTCAGCACACGTCCGATGACTTTAACAGGTTCAGCAAAAGCTTCGTCATACGTGTCTACGGTTACCTGTGTCAGGATCGTGGATACCGGTTTGTAGATGCCTTCTTTCATCAGTTCTGCACGGATCGCATTCTGCAGGTCGTATCCGATATAACCCTGGCTCATGGCAGAACACACAGACATTGGTGCGTATGTATAATCCGGATGATACTTTCCGAATTCATTCATTGCCATATGGATCATACCCACCTGGGGTGCATTACTGTGAGAAATCACGACCTCTGCGCCCTCTTTTACCAGCTGCGCAATGATTTTTGCAGTTCTTTTTGTAGCTTCTTTCTGCTCCGGCAACGTATTACCAAGTGCCCGGTGTCCCAGAGCAATGACAACTTTCTTCTTCTCCATGTTACGCCCTCTTACTTTCTCTCATACATAATCGGGTAAAAATACCTTTTGCGAATTTCACCCGTCACTGTCACGGTATTTACCGAATTCCATACAGACATGGGTTTCGGTTTATGATCTGCCGATACCGGTTTCTGTTACAGATCAACACCTCTATCGTTAGTTTATTCCTGTTTTCTACTTTATGCAAGCAGGAAATAAGCAAGTACCACAACACCAAGAGCGATCCGGTACCATCCAAATACCTTGAAATCGTGTTTCTTGATATAACCCATCAGGAACTTGATCGCTGCAATGGAAACGCCAAAAGCGGCAACCATACCAAGCAGCAGATATACAACCTCTGTTCCGGTAAAATGCAGACCAAATTTTATCAGTTTCAGAAAGCTTGCTCCAAACATAACCGGGATGGCAAGGAAAAAGGTATATTCCGCTGCCAGTTTTCTGCTCATGCCGAGGAGAATACCCCCGATGATGGTTGCACCGGAACGGGAAGTACCCGGAATCAGGGCAAGCAGCTGGAAGATTCCGATAAACAGTGCATCTTTGAAAGAAACATCACTGAGCTTTGTTCTGCTGGGCTTCCGGCTTTTATTGTAGTTTTCGATAACAATAAACAGTACACCGTATACGATCAGCATCACGGAAACGACCCAGTAATTCATGAATGTTTTCTCGATCCATTTATTAAACGGAAGTGCCACGATGATTGCCGGCACACAAGATACCAGAATCTTTAACCACAGCACGATCTTATTCATGTTGATGTATTTGTCTGCAAATTTCTGTAATTTCCCGATACGCTCATTCGTACTGATATAGTTCCAGTTACTCTCTCTGGACGGATCATTTTTATGAAATGGCCATAATTTTTTAAAATCCAGTACCACAACCGCCAGTACGGCTCCCAGCTGGATGACCACAAGGAACATCTGCCAGAATTCCTCACTGACTTTCAGTTTCATAAACTGATCCACCAGGATCATATGGCCGGTACTGCTTACAGGAAGCCATTCGGTGATTCCCTCCACAATACCGAGAAAAATTACTTTCAGTAATTCGATAATATCCATATTTTCCCCTTTATTTAGATCTGTGCGATATCAATCAGCGTAAGCCTGTTCAGATCTGTATTTTCCAGACTGGTTACCAGTGCTTTGGCTGTATCCATAGCGGTCAGAACGTTAACACCTGTCTCGATAGCATTTCTTCGGATCAGGAAACCGTCTTTTGCGTGTTCCACACCCTGAGAAGGTGTATCGATGACCAGATCAATCTTGTGACCCAGAATCAGGTCCATCAGGTTTGGTGACGGCTGTTCGAGCTTATTGGTACGGATTGCTTTTACGCCGGCTTCCTGCAGCGTTTTAGCTGTATTTCTGGTTGCATAGATCCGGTAACCCAGTGCTTCAAACCGTTTTCCGATCTCAACTGCTTCCTCTTTATCCTCATCACGAACGGACATGATCATATTTTTATGTTTCGGCAGATTGATACCTGCGCCAAGGAATGCTTTGTACAGTGCCTCATTAAAGCTTTCCGCAATACCCAGACACTCACCGGTGGACTTCATCTCCGGTCCGAGGCTGATATCCGCACCACGGATCTTCTCGAAGGAGAATACCGGCATCTTGATCGCAAAATATTTTGCTTCCGGCTGCAGTCCCGGTGTATAACCCATATCTTTCAGTTTGTATCCCATGATGGCTTTTGCTGCCAGAGGAACGATCGGGATACCGGTTACCTTGCTGATGTACGGAACGGTACGGCTAGAACGTGGATTAACCTCGATGACATAGACTTCTTCACCGCATACGATAAACTGAATATTGATCATACCGATGACATGCAGTGCTTTGGCCAGACGTTTGGTGTATTCTTCAATGGTAGCTTTTGCAGTCTTGCTGATGGTCTGTGCCGGATATACAGAGATACTGTCTCCGGAATGGATACCGGCTCTCTCGATATGCTCCATGATACCCGGGATTACGATGTCTTCGCCGTCGCATACCGCATCAACCTCGATCTCTTTACCTACCAGGTATTTGTCGACCAGGATCGGATGTTCCTGTGCGATCCGGTTGATGATGCCGATGTACTGTTCCACATCTTCATCGTTGATCGCGATCTGCATACCCTGACCACCCAGAACGTAAGAAGGGCGAACCAGAACCGGATAACCCAGTTCGTTGGCAGCTTTCTTAGCCTCTTCAGCGGTAAATACGGTCTGTCCCTTTGGTCTCGGGATCTGGCACTGTTCCAGGATCTCATCAAACAGCTCACGGTCTTCGGCTGCATCTACATTTTCTGCGGATGTTCCGAGGATCGGCACACCCATCTTCATCAGTGCCTCGGTAAGTTTGATAGCGGTCTGTCCACCGAACTGCACCACTGCTCCGTCCGGTTTCTCGATATTTACGATGTTTTCCACATCTTCCGGTGTCAGCGGCTCAAAATACAGTTTGTCAGCGATATCAAAGTCTGTACTTACGGTTTCCGGGTTGTTGTTGATGATGATGGTCTCATAGCCTTCTTTTGCAAATGCCCATGTACAGTGTACGGAACAGAAGTCGAACTCGATACCCTGTCCGATACGGATCGGACCGGAACCAAGTACCAGAACTTTTTTCTTGTCCGGTGTACGTTCTGCTTCATTTTCTCCGCCATATACAGAGTAATAATACGGTGTGGTGGCTGCAAACTCAGCGGCACAGGTATCTACCATCTTGTAAGCTGCGGTGATACCGTATGTTTTACGCATTTCTTTTACCGTTTCTTCTGTCTTTCCGTTCAGTTTTGCAATCACATAATCCGGAAATTCCATGCGTTTTGCTTCTCTCAACAGATCTTCGTCCAGTTCTCTGGTCTTCAACGCATATTCCATCTCAGTCAGGATCGCGATCTTATCGATAAACCAAAGATCGATCTTGGTGATCTCATGGATCTCCTCCTGAGAAATTCCAATACGGATCGCCTGTGCAATTCTCCAGATTCTCATATCATCTACAATATGAAGAGCTTCCAACATCTCTTCTCTGGACAGATTGGAAAAAATCGTAGGACATCAGACTGTCTACATGCTGTTCCAGGGAACGAATGGCTTTCATCAACGCACCTTCAAAGTTATTGCAGATACTCATAACTTCACCGGTGGCTTTCATCTGTGTGGTCAGAGTACGTTTTGCACTGATAAATTTATCAAATGGCAGACGCGGGATCTTGACAACACAGTAGTCTAACATCGGCTCGAAACTTGCATAGGTTTTTCCGGTAATAGCATTCGGGATCTCATCCAGGGTATAGCCCAGAGCGATCTTTGCAGCTACTTTTGCGATCGGGTATCCGGTTGCCTTACTTGCCAGTGCGGAAGAACGGGATACTCGCGGATTTACCTCGATGACACAGTATTCGAAGCTGTCCGGATTCAGCGCATACTGTACGTTACATCCACCGGTGATGCCCAGCTCTGTGATAATATTCAGTGCGGAAGTTCTCAGCATCTGATATTCTTTATCCCCCAGTGTCTGCGACGGTGCCACAACGATACTGTCACCGGTATGTACACCAACCGGATCCAGGTTTTCCATATTACAAACGGTGATGCAGTTGCCTGCACTGTCACGCATTACTTCGTACTCGATCTCTTTCCATCCGGCGATACATCTTTCTACCAGAACCTCGCCCACACGGGAAAGACGCAGACCATTTTCCAGGATCTCGATCAGTTCCGCTTCGTTATGAGCGATACCACCGCCGCTTCCACCCAGCGTATAAGCCGGACGAAGAACAACCGGATAACCGATCGTATTGGTAAATGCAATACCATCCTCTACGGTTGTAACCACCAGGGAAGCTGCAACCGGTTCACCGATTTTTTCCATGGTATCTTTGAATTCCTGACGATCTTCTGCTTTTTTAATTGTCTGGGAAGTAGTACCGATCAGTCTTACATTATGTTCTTTTAAGAATCCTCTCTCTTCCAGTTCCATCGCCAGGTTCAGTCCTGCCTGACCACCCAGTGTCGGAAGTACGCTGTCCGGTTTTTCTTTCAGGATCAACTGCTCCACAACTTCTACAGTCAGCGGCTCGATATAAACTTTATCAGCGATATCTTTATCGGTCATGATGGTTGCCGGGTTAGAGTTTAACAGGACAACTTCCACGCCCTCTTCTTTCAGAGAACGGCAGGCCTGTGTTCCCGCATAGTCAAATTCTGCTGCCTGGCCGATGACAATCGGACCTGAGCCAATCATCAGTACTTTTTTAATCTCTGGATTTTTTGGCATTACTCTTCTCCTCCCATCATTTTGATAAACCGGTCAAACAGATAACCGGAATCCTGTGGTCCCGGGCATGCTTCCGGATGGAACTGTACTGTAAAAATATTTTTTCCTGTATATTTCAGTCCTTCGTTGGTTCCGTCGTTGACATTGATAAATGCCGGAACGGCAACTTTCGGATCCAGATTGTCGGTGTCTACCACATATCCGTGGTTCTGAGAAGAAATATACACTCTTCCGGTTTCCAGATCTTTTACCGGATGATTGCCTCCTCTGTGACCGTATTTCATCTTATGGGTATCCGCACCGGTTGCCAGTGCCATCAGCTGATGTCCCAGACAGATTGCAAAGATCGGTGTGTCGGATTCATATAATTTACGGATCTCTTTGATCACTTCCGTACACTCCTTCGGGTCTCCAGGGCCGTTGGAGAGCATGATACCGTCCGGGTTTGCAGCCAGGATCTCTTCTGCTGTGGTGGATGCCGGATAAATGGTTACCTCGCATCCTCTCTGATTCAGAGATTTTGCGATATTGTTTTTTGCACCCAGATCCAGAAGGGCTACTTTCTTTCCGCTGCCTTTCAGCACGGTCTTTTCGGAGCAGGTTACTTTCTCCACTACTTTTCCTGTAGTATATGCTTTCAGTCTCGGAATGATAGCATCCAGATCATAATTTTCATCCGTTGTGATCATACCATTCATGGTTCCTTTTTCTCTCAGGATTCTGGTCAGAGCGCGGGTATCGATCCCTGCGATTCCCGGAATGTCAAATCGTTTCAGAAAGTTCTGAATTGTATCTTCACACCGGAAATTGCTTGGTGTTCTGGAAAGTTCTCTTACAATATATCCATCCGGCCATGGTCTCAAAGACTCCGTATCCTCATAGCAAATACCGTAATTGCCGATCAGCGGATAAGTCATACATACAGCCTGTCCTGCGTAAGACGGGTCTGTCAGTACTTCCAGATAACCTGTCATGGAAGTATTGAACACGATCTCGCTGATGACTTCTTTTTTGGCTCCAATGCTGGTTCCGGTAAATACATGTCCATCTTCAAGTATTAAAAAAGCTTTCATCATTCCGTTTCCTTTCTTTTTTCTTATGTAGGCTGTTTACAGCCTGTTTATATCTTTTTCCGCATAAAAAGGGAGAAATTTCCCGTGAAATCACTCCCCCTTGCGTAATCTTAGAAATTTTACCACAAAGTCTTTTTCATTTCAATACTCTATTTTAGAAAAGTGTCGCTTTCTGCGGGAGAAATATTTTTTAATCTTTTTTTATAAAAAAGTATTGACACTTCGTGTTTTATACTGTATAGTATCACTTGTCGCTGACGAAGCGGCAAACAATTTCATAATTAAGAGTTGTGCAGGAATGGCGGAATTGGCAGACGCGCAGGCTTCAGGTGCCTGTGGTAGCAATATCGTGCGGGTTCAAGTCCCGCTTCCTGCACTATTTTTTTATGCAGTATCTAGTTCT
>ENA-OPYX01000567-OPYX01000567.1-human-gut-metagenome-genome-assembly--contig:-NODE-567-length-21627-cov-12.305302_pt1 | contig 21627 bp, 19 predicted proteins | sample MGYA00242639_ERZ504486 | MGnify/ENA primary metagenome ERZ504486 (study PRJEB26092, sample SAMD00036296) | human gut metagenome | host: Homo sapiens | study: EMG produced TPA metagenomics assembly of... | reverse complement strand
CCTTTCATTTTTCTTTTTTTGCACGCATAGGTAAGCGTTTACATTTCATTTTGAATATAAATCGCTTTCACCGAAATAGCAAACACTTTTCCGCAAATTTTTCACAATCTTTCCCATCTATTTTTGTCTATTTCCCCTAAAATTATGCTTTTTTTAATGTTTCTCATCTTTTATATTGACTATTAAAGCGTTTCGTTGTATTTTTTATGTAAGCTCTTACAATTTTTAATGGAGGAATTTTCCAATGCAAAAATATTTAAAGATTCATTCCAATGATAATGTAGCAGTTGCTCTTGCTCCATTATCCAAAGGACTGGTTGTCGAACTCGGCAGTCAGACAGTGACTTTATCAGAAGATATCCCACAAGGACACAAATTTGCCTTAACAGATATCAAGACAGACGAACCTGTTATTAAATATGGTTCACAGATTGGTCTTGCAAAAGAAGACATCACAACCGGTTCCTGGATTCACACACACAATATCCGCACCGGTCTTGGCGACCTGCTTACTTACACTTATGAGCCGGTTCATCCGGAAGTCAAAAAAACCGAAGAACGTTTCTTTGATGGTTATAGAAGAAGCAACGGAAAAGTCGGTGTTCGTAATGAAATCTGGATTGTCCCGACCGTTGGCTGTGTCAACAATGTCGCAACTGCTGTCGAACGACAGGCTCAGGTTTATAAAAAAGGAACCGTTGAAGAAATCGTTGCTTTCCCACACCCTTACGGATGTTCTCAAATGGGAGACGACCAGGAACATACAAGACAGATTCTTGCTGATTTAATCAATCATCCAAATGCTGGTGGTGTACTGGTACTTGGACTGGGCTGCGAAAACAGTAACATCGAAGAATTAAAAAAATACATCGGCGAATACGACGAAAAACGCGTTCGTTTTCTGGTTGCTCAGGAATGTGAAGATGAAATTTCCGATGCACTGGATGTAATTGCAGACCTTGCAGACTATGTAGGAAGTTTCAAACGAGAACCCATCAGCTGTAGCGAACTGGTTATCGGAATGAAATGCGGCGGAAGTGACGGACTTTCCGGAATCACTGCCAATCCAACTGTCGGTTCATTTTCCGACTTGTTAATTTCCAAAGGCGGAACAACTGTCTTAACAGAAGTTCCGGAAATGTTTGGAGCAGAAACCCTGCTTATGAATCGTTGTGAAAATGAAAAACTTTTTGATGAGACCGTGAACTTAATCAACGATTTTAAAAATTTATTTTAAAAGCCACAATCAGACCATTTACGAAAACCCATCTCCGGGAAATAAAAAAGGGGGAATTTCCACTCTGGAAGATAAATCTCTTGGATGTACCCAGAAATCCGGAAGTGCTCCTATAAAAGGTGTTCTTTCTTATGGAGACAGAGTCTGTACACACGGCTTAAATCTTTTAAGTGCTCCCGGAAATGATTTAGTCGCCTCCACTGCTCTTGCAGCCTCCGGTGCACACATCGTTTTATTTACCACAGGACGTGGCACTCCATTTGCAAGTCCGGTTCCAACTGTAAAGATTGCAACTAACTCTACACTTGCAAATAAAAAAAATAACTGGATTGATTTCAACTGTGGGACTTTAGTAGAAGGGGAAACCTTAGACTCTCTTTCTTCTAAACTCTTTGATTTTGTAATTGAAATCGCATCCGGAAAGAAATCCAAATCTGAAGAAGCCGGATTCCATGACATGGCAATCTTCAAGCAGGGCGTCACCCTTTAATTTATAGTTTCCGAACTTAAATAAAATAATCAGAAGAAAAGAGAAGAAAAAGATGAAAAAATTATCCTATGAAACCCTTCATGAAATGAATTATGACGGGTATCTCTTAGAAGATGCCCCTGAACGTGTTCTTCAGTTTGGAGAGGGTAACTTTTTACGTGCCTTTACAGATGCATTTATTGATGTGATGAACGAAAAAGCGGGTTTTAACTCAAAAGTTGTCATCTGCAAACCAACTGCATCCCATTCTAAAGTAGCTGCCGCTATCAATGAACAGGAAGGGCTTTATACTTTATATTTAAGAGGATTTCAAGATGGACAGAAAGTAAACAACAAGCGTATCCTTTCCTGTGTCAGCCGATGCATCAACCCTTATGACGATTTTGAAGCACTGCTTGCCTGTGCGGACAATGAAGCGTTACGTTTCGTGGTTTCTAATACAACAGAAGCAGGTATCGTTTATGATGCTTCCTGTCAGTTTACGGACGCTCCGGCTTCCAGCTACCCTGGAAAACTGACTCAGGTTTTATACCGTCGTTTCCAAAAATTCGGAAAAGAATCCAGAAAAGGTCTGATTATTCTTTCCTGCGAATTAATTGAAGATAACGGAAAAGCACTCAAAAAATGCGTCTTAAACTATGCAAAACAGTGGGAACTCGGAGAAGAGTTCATCAACTGGATTGAGGCTGAAAACCTTTTCTGTTCTACTTTAGTAGACCGTATCGTAACTGGATATCCATCTGCCGAAGCAGAAACTTTAACTGCTGAAAACGGTTATGAAGATGCCATTTTAACGACCGGTGAAATTTTCGGCTTCTGGGTAATCGAAGGACCAAAAACTTTAGAAAAAGAATTTCCTGCTAAATCAGCAGGACTTCCGGTTCTTGTTACAGACAATCACAAACCTTACAAACAGCGCAAAGTCCGCATCTTAAACGGTGCTCATACTTCTTTCGTGCTTGGTGCATACCTCGCAGGACAAGATATCGTAAGAAACTGTATGGAAGATGAAGTGATTTGCAGCTTTATGAATCAGACCATCTATGACGAAATCATTCCGACTCTTGACCTTTCAAAAGAAGAATTAGAAGACTTTGCATCTGCCGTTACCGAACGTTTCAAAAATCCATTTATCGACCATGCGCTGCTTGCAATTTCATTAAACTCTACTTCAAAATGGAGAGCACGTGTTATGCCTTCTTTAAAAGAATATGTTGCAAGAAGAGGAAGCCTTCCAGCATGCATCACTGCATCTTTCGCTTTCTATATTGCGTTCTACAATGGTCAGGAATTAACTGCTGACGGACTGAATGCATCCCGCAAAAACGGTACTTACACCGTAAAAGACGATACTGATGTCTTAGAATTTTTCTATTCACACAAAGATGACAGTGCAAAAGACCTGGTTCATGCAGTCTGCACAAATACCTCATTCTGGGGTGAAGATCTAAGCACAATCGATGGATTTGAACATGCAGTTACCACTTGTCTTGAAGAAATCCGTACCAAAGGTACTTACGAAGTAATGAAAGAAATCATCAAAAAATAAACAGTTATAGTTACTGTTCCCTCTATAAAAATTAATACATACAAACCTCTGCAAAAAGGAAGAGACCTACTGATATCAATCAGCCTGTCTCTTCCTTTTTATATTTTTTCCGCCGGTATCTCTTTTACGTAAAGCGGACATTCGCAATCCGCTTTGCTACTTGCTCATGAACGCAGTCGCTTCGCAATCTGTCAGTGGGAGCTTTCAACTCTCACTGACAGAAGCATCCCCCCTCACCCGCCGCTTAGTGCTCTGCGCACTTGAAGCGGGGGAATGCTTATCTGCGTTCAACTGGTTTAAAATAGAAGTTCCAATCGTGTCTTCCGGCATTTTCACTCCAAAGTTTTCTGCAACAGAAGCTCCGATCACCGCAAAAGTATCCTGATTTTCGATTGCTCCGCCCTCTTCCATTTTCTTAGAATAAGCAACAAACGGCACATACTCTCTCGTATGGTCTGTTCCCGTGTATGTTGGATCATTTCCGTGGTCTGCGGTCAGAATCAACAGGTCATCCTCTTTCATTTCGTTTAATAAATTTCCAAGTCCTTCGTCAAACTTTTCAATTTCATGTCCGTATCCTTCCGGATTTCTCCTATGCCCCCACAATGCGTCAAAGTCTACTAAATTTACAAAACAAAGTCCATGAAACTCTTCTTTACAGATTTCCACTGTCTGCTGCATGCCATGTACCGAACTTTCAGAATGATAGCTTTTTGTAATGCCTTCTCCACAGAAGATATCATTGATTTTTCCGACACCGATAACGTCAAATCCTGCATCTTTTAAAGCATTTAATGCGGTTTTTCCTGTTGGCTTTAAAGCATAATCATGACGATTACTGGTTCGTTTAAATTCGCCTTTTTTCTTTCCGACATAAGGTCTGGCAATGACTCTTCCGACTCTCCACTCATCCTTTAAGGTCAACTCCCTGGCAATTTCACAGCAATGATATAAATTCTGTAAATCAAAAGTTTCTTCATTTCCGCAAATCTGCAAGACAGAGTCTGCCGAAGTATATACAATCATTGCTCCTGTATTGATTTCTTCTTCTCCAAGTTCCTCGATGATTTCCGTTCCACTTGCACTCTTATTTCCGATGACACGCTTGTGGCATCTTTTTTCGAGTTCATCGATTAATTCCTTTGGAAATCCTGTTTCCGTAAAGGTTTTAAACGGTTTCGGAGTATAAATTCCCATCATTTCCCAGTGTCCGGTCATTGTATCTTTTCCGTTGCTGGCTTCGCCAATCCGCATATAACGTCCGATTGGTTTTTCGACACCTTCCATGTTTCCGCCTTTATGCAGGTTTAACATTCCCAGTTTCTGAAGATTTGGAATCTTCAATGTTCCCATCTTATCTAAGATATGTCCGAAGGTATCTACACCTTTATCTCCAAATTTTTCAGAATCCGGCATTGCACCAATTCCAAGTGAATCCAAAACAATCACAAATACTCTCTTATAAGTTTCCATAACAATTCCTTTCTGTCTGCTCCGACACAAAACCATGTTAATATACCATATAATTTTTTACTATTTGTTATGCCAGATTGGCCGGTCCAAATCCCAGCGGAAGAAGTTCTTTTAACGTAAAGACATCATATTTGTCCTTGCTGACTGCCAGAATAATCTGAAATGTTTCAGGGTTGCAAAACTCCATCATAACCTGTCTGCACACACCACACGGTGCTGCATATTCAGTGATCACCCCATCTTTTCCACCTACGATACAGATTGCCTGAAATTCCTTTACTCCTTCACTGACTGCTTTAAAAAAGGCAGTGCGCTCTGCACAGTTTGTTGCGGTGTAACCGGCATTTTCGATGTTACATCCTGTGTAATAAGTTCCGTTTTTTGCCAGAAGTGCCGCTCCTACATGAAAGTTTGAGTATGGCGCATAGGAGTAATCTAACTGCCTGACTGCCAAATCAATCATTTCTTCAATCTGTTTTTTGTCCATGATTTTTTCCTGCCTTTCGTTTTACAGCTCAACTATTGTTTTTTTCTTTAATATCAATATCCTGTTGCTTCTTCTTTTTTCACCGTTTTTACAATCCGGCTTACTCCAAGACGGTCTGCTCCAAGTGCAAGAAATTTTTCTGCGTCTTTGATGCCTTAACAGTTAATCTTACTGATTCTCTTTATCTGCACGAATCAATTCACGTATTGCCTGTACTGCCACCTGAATTGCTTTATCGGTATCATGTACCACCGGATTGTCCAATCCTAATTTTTCTCTTTCCTGATTTGCTATAACTAAGAAGCAAGAGCCCACTCGAACTTTTAAGTAACTTGCAACTACAAAAAGTGCTGCAGATTCCATCTCAGAAGCCAGACATCCTAAACGTTTCCATGCTTCCCATTTATTCATCAGTTCATAGCTGACCGGTTTCGTCTCCGGCTCATGCTGTCCGTAAAATGCGTCCTTACACTGTACCACACCTGTATGGAATTCACAGCCTTCTTTTTTTGCTCCTTCTACCAATGCGTTGATAACAGTTAAATCTGCGACTGCCGGAAATTCGATTGGAGCATATTCTTTGCTTGTTCCTTCCATACGGATTGCACCAGTTGCAATAACAATATCACCGCTCTTTACTTCTGTCTGCATTCCTCCACAAGTTCCGATTCGGACAAAGGTATCTGCTCCACAGCGGTATAATTCTTCCATTGCGATAGAGGCTGACGGTCCACCGATACCAGTGGAAGTTACACTTACTTTTACTCCATCTAATGTTCCGGTATAAGTTACATACTCTCTGTTGTCAGCTACAAGAACCGGATTTTCAAAATACTGTGCAATTTTTTTACAGCGCTTTGGGTCACCCGGTAGAATCACGTAACGTCCAACTTCGCCTTCTCCTACCTGAATATGATACTGTTTGCTTGCGTCCTCTGAATAATTTTTCATATGAAAACCCTCACTTTCATTTTTAATCCTGCTCTTTCTATCTCTTATCTTTCATTAATTGCTGAAGCTGAGCTTTAACAGCCTCGTCAATTCTCATTGTAAAATTCGTTGTTGCTATATTAACACCCTTTTCTACCATCAGATTATACTTTTGCAATATTTTTGTCAATGCATTATATTTGCATTGCACATCTTTAAATTTTTAACCAAATTAAGCAAGTTTCCAGCCACTTTTCCTATTTGGTACTTTTTTGGTACTTTCCTTGATTTTTTTATTTTCTCATGCTATACTAACAACCGCTGAAACCCCTGTTAACCAAGGTCTTTCGGGTTTTAGTAATCGTGTGTTCGTGACCTTCCACACGTAAAACAAAACTACAGGAGAAAAATATTATGAAAAATCAAAACTCAAAAGTGCTTTTCTTAGCACAGGCTGCCATGATTGCAGCTATCTATGTTGTACTGACTGTCCTTGGTGCTTCTCTCGCATTTGGCGAAGTACAGATTCGTTTTGCAGAAGCCCTCACTATCCTTCCGGTCTTTACTCCGGCGGCAATTCCAGGTTTATTTATCGGATGCCTTCTCGGAAATATTTTAGGCGGTGCGATTCTTCCGGATATTATCTTTGGAAGCATTGCAACTTTAATCGGAGCCGTTTTTACACGCATGCTTAGAAATAAAAGCAAATATCTTGCTCCGCTTCCACCAGTTGTTGCAAATACCATCATCGTACCATTCGTATTAAAATATGCTTATGCCGTACCACTTCCGATTCCATTTATGATGCTGACAGTCGGAGTTGGCGAAGTCATTTCCGCAGGTGTGATTGGACTGATTTTATACGAAGCACTTTATAAATATAAAACCGTCCTTTTTAAATCTATTGCTTAAATCTATTGCATAACAACAAATTCAAAAAAGCCACTGCTGAACAGTTCAAAACTGTGTTGCAGTGGTTTTTTTGTTCAAATATTCATTACGACTGGGCAGTTACAAGCCCACTACCTTTAGGTGGTGGGTAGTTGACAATGACGCAGAGTCTGCACGCTTAAGTGAAAAAGTTTTGCCATTTCACCAATCCGAAAGAGTTTCTTGTTATCCATTTTGTACTGCCACCAGTCGTTTTGTTTTCTTAAACCACAAAAATGCTCCAATGCAGATAAAAACAGAGCCTAAAAAACCAAAGGCTGTTGCAAGTCCCATCGGAAACAGAGTTGCCGGAAGTTAAATTGTTTTCCATAACTGACAACTCCTTTCACAAAAAACATTAAACCCTACATCTATTGTAGAGTCAATATTTTTTCATGTACCTGCTGTTTTGTAAATTTCTTTTCTTGTGTATAAGTAAACTACATTTTATGACTCTCCGCTTTTTTAATTTAACTTTTCATACCACTTCTCCGTCTGACCATCTTCTTTACTGTTAATAAAAATCGTATATTTATCTGTCTTAATTTCGATAATTGGCGTTTCTTTTAACCAGACATACATCCGGCACGCTCCGCTCTTGCTTCCACGGAATTTTCCAAGCCACTGATTTCCATCTGCCGAGCCATTTGTGCGGACAAATTTTTCATCCGGTAGTTTTTCAATCAATTTTATCTCTTCTATTTCATCTTTATCAAATTCTGCCCCTGTATATCCTGAAGTAATTTTTACATGTTCGGCATCTATTTTTAGACGCACCGGAGTAAAATCCATCCTCACAAACATCACGCACATCCAGATAAATAATGACAACGTTCCAATTGTAATCACTGCCAGGAAAATTTTTCCACCTTTTCTTCCGATATTAAGACTGTAATTAGTACTGGAATAGCGATCCTGCACCCAGAAATGGGGATCTTCCGGATTCTCATACCAGCCTTTTCTCCAATAATAATCTTCATCTGGCACAGAAGCCTCTGCTAAACCTGCCGGATTTTGACCCCAGCCATTTTTTATTTTTATCTCATATAATTTTCTATGCGCCGAATACAGGATTTTCATAGAACCAAAAATAAACTCAAAAAACCAGATACTCCAGACAATCATCAAAATTGAGGTATACCAAAAACCAAGAGGGCAGACCACACAGCCAAGCATTAAATTTAAAATATAAAAGTATCTGCTGTTTCTTTTATATTTCTGAGTCAGTTCTACAACTTCTAGTTGAGAAATTACTTCTTTTGGAAGATGTATTCCAAGTATCATTCCGCTTTGATACTTTGTTTTTCCACCATAAACTGCTGCCACAATTGCAACCATGATAAGGTCCGTAACCAGCATAATACCTACCAAAATCATCTAAAAACCCCCTTTTGCTTTTAATAATTCTAGTATATCTTATTTCTTAAGTAATGCAAATGAAAATTTCTTTACAAATAAAATCTGGAAAAAAAAAGAAAATCTGGGTATAATAAAAACGTAACCTATATTATATCAATTTAAATCTAAAGGGGAAATGTATATGCCAGGAAATATGCAAAATTTAATTAAACAATATGTAAATGAAATAAAGCAGATATACGGCACACATTTACGCCAGAGGTGATTTTAGACCTGACTCAGATATTGATATTATGATTTTATTAGATTTATCAGATTTGGAACTTAAAGCATACAGTCAAAAACTCTCCTATATGATGTATGATTTTAATATGGATTATAATATTGATATAAAACCAATTGCTAAAAGTGAAGCTCATTTTAACAATTGGATTGTAAATTATCCATTTTATTCTAATATTCATAGAGAAGGAGTCATTTTATATGGAGCAGCATAAGCAAATACCGCCAGATACATGAAAATATCTGGCGGTGTCATAATTTATTTCAATACTCGAACCTTCTGAATCTTTCCATTCAGTGTATCTCCTAATCCATAAACCACATGACTTAAGACATACTGTCCATCATTGACAAAAATTTCAATTAAATTTTCTTCCACAAAAATATCCAGTTTTGCAGATTTCCCTACTTTCGGGGTCTGATTTTCCACATGATATCCTTCCATATCTGCAAATACACGTTCACGATTTCCTACAACTGCTCCATCCTCCAGACGAATTTCGTATCCACCGATTTCTAATTCTTCTCCTTCTGATAAAGTCGTTGTTATCCAAAGTGGCTGTTTTTCTTTTAATTTTAATACCACTTTAGTTAAATCTATTTCTTCAAAGTTTTCTTTTACATTCGGATGCACATCAAATGTAACCTGTCCATTTTTGATTCCAACCACTCGTGGAAGGCACATCATTCCGATCCACTGTGTTCCATCTTTTGATTCTACCGGTTTTGGCATACGCATCCATGCAATCATCACTCTTCTTCCATCTTTATCCAGATTGCTCTGTGGCGCATAAAAATCACCGCCATAGTCCACCATCTGATACTCATCCGGTAAACTTAACTTCCCGGTTTTGACATCAAATTTTGCCAATGTACAGACAGACTGATTCGCATATTCCAAACCATCATTTTGAATTCCCATTGGAGAACCGACAAAAACATACTGCTCACGAATTTTAAATAAATCCGGACACTCCATCGTATGACCATAAGTCTCTTTCCGACACTGAGATTTATAATTCCAGTTTTCTCCATCTTCACTTTCAAAAATCAAAACTCTTGCCTGCTTTCCATGATAGGTGCTTCCAAGTACCATATAATACTTTTCATCCTCTTTCCAGACCTTCGGGTCTCTAGTATCTCTGGCATCTGCAATTTCTTCATCCCGAATGACCGGAATAATCTGTTTTTTTCCGTTCCAATTATCAAACTTTTCTCCATCTTCTGAAATCAGCATCGCCTGACTTGTCTCAATCTGGTCATTTTTAGAAAGATGAATATTTTCTTCATCCTGTTCCAGATAGCGTACTGCTGAATAATAGAAATAAAGTTTCTCATCTTTTTCAATTGCACTTCCAGAAAAAACACCATTTCTGTCATAAGATTTTGTCGGAAATAATGCAATTTTCTTATGTTCCCAATGCACTAAATCTTCACTTACCGCATGACCCCAGTGCATTGTTCCCCATATTGGAGCATAAGGAAAATGCTGGTAAAATAAATGATACTTTCCTTTGTAATAAATAAAACCATTCGGGTCATTTATCCAGTTGACTGGGGATTTTAAATGTAATACGTCCTGTTTCATAAATTTTTTCCTTTCTACTATCTCTTCTTATTTTTTTTGTTATTTTTGTCACTTTTTTCAGTAAAGCGGACATTCGCAATCCGCTTCGCTACTTTCTCATGAACGCAGTCGCTTTGCGATCTGTCAGCGGGAGCTTTCAACTCCCATTGACATAAGCATCCCTCTCACCCGCCGCTTAGTGCTCCGCGCACTTGAAGCGGGGGAATGCTTATCTGCGTTCAAAGTAACCGGTTACTCTATAACTTGATATTAACTACTTACGTTACAAAAGTCAATAAAAATAAACAATAAAATGCCGAGGCGTTCCGCCCCGACATTTAAAGCATTTCATCTTTTATTTTTACTTATTAAAATCCAATTCCAAGTCCAATTAAATGCATAATCAGGGCACAAATCCATGCCACTGCACATTGCCAGAATACAACTCCAACCGCCCATTTTCCACCAAGTTCACGACGAATAGATGCGATTGCCGCTACACATGGCGTATACAGCAGACTAAATACCAGAAGAGACGCTGCGGAAAGTGGAGAAAGCACACCTGCGATTCCGCCTACAAAGAGCACTTCTAAGGTTGATACCACACTTTCTTTTGCCATAAATCCACTGATTAATGCAGTACAGATTTTCCAGTCTCCAAGACCAACCGGTTTGAAAATCGGAACCAAAAATCCTGCTGCTATAGCAAGTATACTGTCTGCGGAATCTTTTACCATATTTAAATGTAAATCGAAACTCTGCAAGAACCAAACTACAATTGTTGCAAGCAGAATAACCGAAAATGCTCTTTGTAAGAAATCTTTCGCTTTTTCCCATAAAAGCTGTCCTACATTCTTTGCTCCCGGCAGACGATAGTTTGGAAGCTCCATTACAAACGGTACCGGTTCGCCTTTAAATAACGTATTTTTATAAAGACAGGCAGCCAGAATTCCAACCAAAATGCCAAGCAAGTATAAACCTGCCATAATGAGTCCGCCCTGTTTTGGGAAAAATACACTTACAAAAAATGCATAAATCGGAAGTTTTGCCGTACAGCTCATAAATGGTGTTAAAAGAATCGTCATTTTACGGTCACGTTCACTTGTCAATGTTCTCGTTGCCATAACTGCCGGAACGGTACATCCGAAACCAATCAGCATTGGCACGATACTTCGTCCGGAAAGACCGATTTTCCTTAACAACTTATCCATAACAAAAGCAACACGTGCAATGTATCCGCTGTCCTCCATCAAAGATAAAAAGAAAAATAAAGTTACAATAATCGGAAGGAAACTTAATACACTTCCAACACCGTTAAAAATGCCATCTATTACAAGGCTATGCACTGCACTGTTTACATGCGCCGCAGTCATTGCTGAGCCCACTGCTTCTGAAATCTTATCAATGCCAAATTCCAAAATGCCCTGAAGCCATGCTCCGATTACATTAAAGGTCAGATAGAAGACTAATACCATAATTCCGATAAAGCATGGAATTGCAGTATATTTTCCGGTTAGAATTTTATCAATCTTTTCACTTCGAATACGTTCTTTGCTCTCTTTTGGTTTTACAACTGTCTTCTCACACAGCCGTTCAATAAAATCAAACCGCATATCTGCAATTGCCGCACTTCGATCGAGTCCTCGCTCGGTCTCCATCTGCTGTACAATATGTTCGAGCATTTCCATTTCATTTTCATCTAATTTCAGCTGTTCCAGAATCAGATTGTCACCTTCGATTGCTTTTGTTGCAGCAAATCGTACTGGAATTTCGGCTTTTTGTGCATGGTCCTCAATTAAATGAATCACCGCATGAATACAACGGTGCACTGCACCATCATGGTCATTTTTATCACAAAAATCCTGACGAAGCGGACGTTCCTGATACTTTGCAATATGAATCGCATGTTCGACTAATTCACTGACCCCTTCATTTTTTGCTGCCGAAATCGGAATGACCGGAACTCCAAGCAGAGCTTCCATTTCATTTACATCAATGGAACCCTGATTTCCAAGAACTTCATCCATCATATTTAAGGCAACGACCATCGGCACATCCATCTCAAGTAACTGCATCGTTAAATACAGATTTCTATGGATATTTGTCGCATCCACAATGTTAATAATTGCTTTCGGCTTTTCATTTAATACAAAATTTCGTGAAACAATTTCCTCACTGCTATATGGAGACATCGAGTAAATTCCAGGAAGATCTGTCACATCTGTATTGGAATACCCCTTAATTGAACCATCTTTTCTATCAACCGTAACTCCCGGGAAATTTCCAACATGCTGATTCGAACCGGTCAACTGATTAAATAAAGTTGTTTTTCCACAGTTCTGATTTCCTACTAATGCATAGGTCAATGTAGTTCCTTCCGGAAGAGGATTTTCACTTTCTTTAGAATGATACTTTCCATCTTCACCAAGCCCCGGATGTTCAGATGGTTTTAAATACTCTTTTCCTTCGTGTGCACGGCTTCTCTTTTTAATCGGCTCAATCTCAATCTGGTCTGCCTCCGCCAGACGAAGTGTCAGTTCATATCCATGAATCTGAAGTTCCATCGGGTCGCCCATTGGTGCAAGTTTTACAACTGTGACTTCTGCCCCCGGAATCATTCCCATGTCAAGAAAATGCTGACGAAGTGCCCCTGAACCACCAACGGTTTTGATGGCAGCACTCTCGCCGATTTCAAGTTCTTTGAGCGTCATTTTCTAATCTCCCTTCTCTTATGTTTTTTGTTCTTTTATTTCTTTACTTTATAGTTTATCTTTCAGTAGAAGATATTTTGGATTTTTTAACAGGCTTTTTCAGCCTGTTTTATTTACAAACCATTGTTTTTCTAAACCGCAATACTTTCTCAGAAAGCTTAAGGAGCTGCTCTCCATCTGTCTCACCCAGCTGTTCCATCAATGCTCTATGATTCGCAACCATATCCGCATACAATTCCCTGCTGTAATTTTCGCCACTTTTTGTAAGGCAAACTTCATACTTTCTCTTATCTTCCCTTTGCTGAATTCTTAGAATATACCCTTTTCGTTCCAGCTCTTTTAAAATATTTGCAATTCTTCCGGTCGACATCTGCAGTTCATTTGTCAAATCTCCAACCAGAATATGGTCATTTTCTTTATATAGATAAATCAGAATCCGGTCTTGTCCAAACGCTGATGCCCTATCCAAAAACGCTGAAATTTCTTTTGAATACTTGAGCTGCATATCGGTAAATTCCAATGCAAGTACATCCAAAGACATCCGCGTGTTCCTCCTGTTTCCTCTTCTACCTAAAGATAGTTTATTCTAACTAATAGAATTTGTCAAGAGTGTTAAAAAAGATTACCAGGTTTTCATCTGCTAATCTTTTTTACATATTATTTTTACTACCTATAACTCACCTCACTTATTAACTCTCCCTGACTTCGTATCCACATTTTAATTCCATCTCCAAACACTTCTGCCTCAATTATCGCCCCATCTTCATTTTCCTGTAAGACTCTGGCTGTTGGAATCCGATCCAATACTTCTTCAACAGATTTGCCATTGTATTTAAATCTTACTTTCTGAAGTGGACCATTTTGCATAAATTGAACTCTCTTACGAAATTCTCCTTCTTCAAATCGTTCTGCATAAGGAACCTGAAATCTTTCCTCTAATACTTTCAAATTTTTTATTTTATCCAAACGGTAAATTACTAAAAGAGAATCCTCAACACGTTTAAATTTCTCTCTTTCCAGCTCTGGAGTTGCAAATGAAATCATATAAAAATAATATTCAGAAAATAAAATAGCCGCCGGTTTCACCTTTCGTATTATCGTTTTTTCATTCTTCGTTTTCTCATACTCAATTTCTATATAATGCTGGTCATGAATTGCTTGTCCAATTTCCCACATATTATCAACAAAAATGACTTTATGTCGTGGTTCTACATAATGAAATTCCTCATTAGAAATTAATTCTGTAATTAATTTTTGGTCCTCTAATGGAATACAAGTTTTTATCAGCTTGCTTAAAATCTCGGACATCTCTTTTTGGGTTAAACAACGGCTTGCTAACAGAATTTTACAGATCACAAACATTTCTTTACTATTTAATTTTTTATCATAAATATGCTCTAAATAATAACCTTTTCTTTTATAATCATATAAAACATTATTATAAACACTTTCCTCATTATCTGTTTTTGCCAGATAACTGCGTATATTATCTATATCTCTTTGAATACTCCTGTTTACTACCCCATACTTTTCTGCTTCTTTCTGCTTATTTACAGTTATTCCATCCAGCAGTTTTGTATAAATTCCTAAAACTCTTTCTACTTTCTCTTTATCTCTTATCTCTTTTTCCATTTAACGTTCCTCCTCTTAATAATTCTCTCTGGATTTGTTAAAATGTTTTTGATATATTTTTTATAGATATATTCGCAAGTAAATTTTCTTTGTTATTTGATAATTTTATCTTATCACAACGATATTTTTCTTCGTTCAAAAAAACCTACAATACCCTGGGAGGAACTTATGGCAAAAAACACTCATACTTTTCAAAATGAAATCAAACATTATAATAAAATCCGTAATATTCTTCGGTACTTATATTTATATGATATTTCGTCTTTAGATGAGTTTTTGGAAAAAAAACTGATTAATAGCACCAGTTCTTTTTATCATACCTGTCTACGGATTAAAAACTATATTAATAGTGAATACTTACAAGAACCAAAAGTTATCGAAACGGCTTCTGGTAAAAATTTCATCTAATCTATGACCCATTTCGCTGTCCTGTAAATTATCTTGCTGAAACTTATCAAAATTGCTCTTATGTTATTGATGATATTATTTTCTATTTCTGTCTTATGCAGACCTTTATTGATGCAGATGATAAGAATCCTTACGAACATTTTGATTATAAACTTCCTGCTGATAAAATTGATTCCGTTGAATTTAATGGTAATATTTCTGTTGCTGACTTATTTACAATTATCTCTAATATTTATAACTCTAATTTAACGATTTTAAAAAAATCAAACCAACTGCTTCCTGATTTTAAATACAATGACAAGTTATTTACGCCTCCACAAATCCGTGCACGTTTGACCGAACTTACTGACATTGGTATTCTTATAAAAACAAATTCTTCTAAAGAAATCAGATATCATTTATCTTCTGATATCTTTTTAAACCTGACCGCAGATGAACTTTACGACCTTCAGTTAATGACTCAGTTTTTTTATAATAGTACTTTTTTAACGATACCCGGTTTTTATCTTTCATCTACACTTGAAGCCTATTCAAATTCTATTTTTCTTAAAGAAAAAGTGAAATTTTTTTTACAAACAAAAAAATCCGGTCTTCTTTTATAAAAATCATCGCCTGCAAACCGTAATTGATGATGATGTAACCTGGACGATTTTAACTGCGATACACAAAAAAGAAGTACTACAATATTCTTATAAAACTCAAGACTCCGAAGAACTATTATTTCATTCGCTTCCAATAAAACTGGTAATTGATAAGCAATACGGGCGTCAGTACTTTTTTGGTTACAGTTATGATGAAAAAAATTTTTTTATGGCCAAAATTTCATCTATTATTGATATTCAAATTGATAAAAAATTTAATGTGACTAGAAAATATGAATGTTTTGAATTAGAACAATCAGATGAAACTCCTGATACTTTAGACAGCTTGTATACTCAGACTTATAAGGAACAGACAAAAAATATCTGGAATGTTGCACTAAATGATACAACCTCTATTGTAACGATACATTTTTCTTTTCCAACAGAAAACTATAAAAAATGGTCGAACTATTTAATTTCAACCAAACGTCATGGGACAATAACGAAACTTGAGAACGGACAAATTGATTTTACTGTCGAAGTTCAAGATGAATGCGAGTTAATTCCCTGGATACGAAGCTTCGGTGCTTATGCAGTAGTTGATTCCGAAACGAATCCTTTTCTCGCACAAAAATTAAAATTCGACTGGAAAGAGGCTTTAAAACAATATGAAACTATTTAATAAATATAAGAATAAAAATTTTATGTATCTCACAAATTACATTAACAGCTGTATCTCTAATGAAGAACTGGCACTGACTCCAGAGGAACTGGAATATCAATTATTAGGAACTTCTCAAAGCACCTTTGAAGAATTTATTCATGCAGTTTTAAATCAATCTGTTTTTCCAAATCATAATGCAGGACTTCTATATAAAGATGACCAGAACAAGCTGCAACCCATTAGAGAAGTTCCTATTCCAGTTCGGGCAAGCATTGCAGAAAAAGCCTGGCTTTACTATGTACTTCAAACCAGTAACTCCGATTTATTTTTAAATTCAGAGTTAAAGCAAAAACTTCTTGATGCCTTATTGAAAGATATAAGTTTTAAAGATTATCCCCTCCAGCAACATTATATAGATATACGAGAGTTTTCTACAGAAAGCTGCCTGGATATTACTCCACAATTTATTACCCATTTTCAAACAATTGTCCAGGCAGTCCAACAGCATCGGCAGCTCACTGTTACCAATCACAGTGAATCCGGTAAAATTTACTCTAACGAAATTGTATATCCCTATAAAATTGAATATTCACCACAATTTAATTTATTTTGCCTCTCATGCTATCCAATTAGTGCCAAACGCCCCGTTAAAATAATTCTCTCAAATCTATCTTCTGTTTCAATTGGAACTGTCATTCCGAATTATGATGAATTTATTATAGATTTTGAAAAACAACTTTCTAATATTAAATTAACACATCCAATTCAGTTAGAAATTTTAAACCAGAGAGAAGCTTATGACCGGTGTACTTATCTTTTTTCTTCTTATGACACTTATTGTTATGAACAAAATAATAAACTCACTATGACTATCTACTATTATCATTTTCAAGAAGAAGAAATTTTTCGCAATATTCTCTTTCTAGGGCATTATGTAAAAGTAATTTCACCACAAACCGTTGTTGAAAAAATTATTCAAATCATTCGTTCCGCTTATGAAAATTATCCAAAATAAAAATACCGCCCTCCAAAAGTCAAATTTTTAGTCTAACTTTTTGGGGGCGGTACAGTATCTAATATTTGAGATGCTTTTTAATTTCAATCTTTTTCTTATTCCCAATTTTCCTCTAACAGAAAATCAATTCTGCCGAACTACTCTACATCTCCTACCGATAACTCACCTCACTTATCAACTCTCCCTGGCTCCGTATCCACATCTTAATCCCCTCTCCAAACACTTCTGCCTCAATCGTATATCCGCTTTCATCCTCATGCAGAATCCTTGCAGTCGGCAGGCGGTCAAGCACTGCTTCAACGGAAATTCCACTGTATTTAAAGCGTACTTTCTGCAGTGGTCCGCCATACATAAACTGAATCCGTTTCCGAAATTCTCCTTCTTCAAATCGGTCTTTGTATGGAATATTGAATTTTTCTTTTGAAATTTTCAAAGAATGGATTCGATCCATTCGATAAATCGTTGGAAAAGAATCCTCTAAGATATTAAAATCTTCCCGCACCTTTTTATCATCAATAAATGCCGTCAGATAAAAATAATACTCCGAAAACATAATCGCAACCGGTTTGAGTTTTCTTGCTACTGTTTCTTTTCCTTTCATCTTTTTGTATTCGATTTCTATGTACTGATGTTCTCGAATTGCCTGCCCGATATTCCACATTTTATCGATAAATACTGTTTTATGCTGTGGCTCTATGTAATGAAATTCTTCATTTGTTATAAATTTTTAATTACTCTTTGATTCTCAAGTGGAACGCAACATTCGATTAATTTATCCAGAATATCTGTCATCTCTCTTTTTGTCATCGAACGGCTTTCTAAAAGGATTTTACAGATTGCAAGTATTTCACTGCTTTTTAATTTTACTTTGTAAATATGTTCCAGACAGTACCCTTTTTTTCTGTAATCATAGTTAACTAAATCATATACTCCGCTTTTATTATCGGTTCGTCTTAAATATTCCCGAATTGAATCAATGTCTCTTTGAATGCTTCGCTTTGCCACTCTATACCGCTCTGCCTCTTCTTCTTTGTTGATAACCGCTCCGTTTAACAGTCTGGTATAGATTTCTAAAACTCTGATAATTTTACCTTCATTCTTATCTTCGTTTCTGGTTTTGTTTTTCTCTTTACTTTCGTTCTTTTCTTTCATATATGGCTTTCCTCCATCGTTTGATTGAATCATAGCATTTGATATAGACACATTCCGTCCATCCTTTTTATTGTTTAAAAATTTTTTCCTTTTATAATTTTCTAAGAAAAGCCACTCCTCTTGCTATCTCTTAGTATACCTTTTTTGCTCTTTTTCACAATATTCCGCCCTGCATTTTCGGCTATTTTTTCTCTTTTTTCTTTTTATTTTCTTTATCTGTCGTTCTATTAAGGACATCCTCTGTCACTCTCCCTAACAAAGGGGCATAAAAGCAGAGAAAGTCTACATTTTTCAAATCAAAAGAAGAATATAACACAAGAATACACTTTTCGATTTCTTCTGTTGCTTCCCGCATTGCCATCTCTCCTTTTGCAGTTTCCCATATAATTTTTAAATGTTCTACCGATACGCAGGCTATTCTGGTAAGCCACTCTGTTGAAAGCTGTGAAAATTGATATGGAAGAAGCTGTTCTTTCCCTGCGGTCTTTAATGCTTCTGCAATGACGTTTTTTAATTCACTATTTTTATTTGTATTTATCTCCTGTTCAAACCAGCTTTTTGCCAGGTTTTCTAAAAACTGTGAATTTTTCAGCCACTCATCCTTTTGATTCCAAAACATAAGCTGACATCTGGCTTCTCTTGCTAATTCCAGCGCAACTTCTTTCGTATTATAACTATTCCACTTTGTTTTGCATTTTCTTACGGTTTTCTTCTGCTCAATATTAGTTCTATCTATTTCTTCTGTTTCAAACAGCAGTTTGCTCATTGTTCTGTTTGATTCAGCCAGTTTTTGATTCATCTCCAAAAGAATATTTCCAAAATAATCAATGGAAAGTCCTTTCGCTTTATCCTGTAATTTTTCCAGAAACCACGATTCTTTTGTGATTCCTGCTCTCATGCTTCGATTAAAATCTTCTAATTCTTTTTCATAAAGTTCTACAGAATCTGCAATCTTTTTTGAATTTTCATTTCTCCCTTCGAGAAATTCCTGAAAAATCTCTTCTATTTTTTCCAGTGTTTCTTCTGTCATTTTCTCTTCTGTAATTTCTAATTGTTCTCCTTTTCGATATTCTTTTGCAGATTTTGTCCCATTCATTCAAATTCTCCTTTACATTATTAAAAAAAACCTGTCGATATGCTTACTCCTCTTCTTTTAATTCTTCTATATTTTTTATCCTTTTATGTATCTGTTCACAGGAAACTTTATAAAATTTCTCCTGCAGTTCTCTCGGATACTTGCTTCCAAGCAGTGTAAACCAGTCAATCTCATGCAGAGAATATACATTTAATGTTTTTTTCTCATAAGCAAACAGGTAAATTTTATCTTGATACATCCACAAAAAGACCGGTGATAATTCTATTTTTCTTTTATCCTTAAAATGAACCCTGATTTTATCCTGTTCTACAACACACTGCAATAAATCCCACAGCATTTTCAGCATTGCATCTTCGCTTACCCCTATATCCATTTTTTTATATTTCTCTGCCATTTTTTCAAGTGACTGACGGCGGTTCAATTCCGTTGCCTTCACAATACTGTCTACCATTCCCACATATTCTTCCCTTTGAAGTACCTGACATGTTTTTATCATTTCCAACAAAAAAGATGCTTCAATTGCAGTCAACGGTTTTATCATATCCGGTTTATCCAGATAATAATAATTTTCATTTCTTACATATTTCACTTCCTGCCCGGAAAATGATTCACTTAATGACATACGGATTTCAACAATGTCTCTGTCAAATGTTCGGGCACTGACTTCATTCTTCTTGCAATAAGATTTTTTATAAACTTTCCCTCCTCTCAGCAATTCCAACTGCGTAGAAAGTATTCGCATAGCCTTATCTGTTCTCGCCATTTTTCTACTCCTCCATCGCTATTATCATAGCAATGGAGGACGTCATATTTTGTCGTACCTATTTATTTTTTTATTATAAAAAACAAAAAGAACCTCAATAATAAGCAGCCCTTTTTCAATCATTTTTATGAGAAAGCAATTTCCTGTAAATCAAAAATGGATAAAAATCCAGCCTGTCTCTGCCAAATTTCTATCCATTTTCTGAATATTTATTTTTCTATTTGATTTTTCATAAATTCAAGCACTTCATCCACTAACTTGTCTCTGTTTTCTTCTGTAATAAAAAAGCATTTGCAGTTTGGATGATTTCGCACTTGATTTAAAAAAGGGATTTCTTTATCTTTTACTGCTGCAAGAATCGGAATGTCTCCGTCAAGTCGTTCTAAAACTGCATCACAAAATGCCTTTTCTTTTGACTCCATGAATCCAATCTCATCAAAGCAAAGAATCGTTCCCTCGGGTACTGGCTGTAACAGCTTGTCTGCATAACGATTAAATGCATCGCTGATTCTTTGTGTTTTCTGGTTTTTGCAATATCCCAACAGATTTTCTTCGGAATAATGCCACGGTGCTCCTATCGTATGAATATAAATGGGAGAACCCAGCGTTTCATCCTCCATTTTTGATTCTTTTTTTGTCTCAAAACCTGCTACCGAATAATTCAAAGTTTCTATTACTTTACGAATTAACGTACTTTTTCCAACTCTGCGTGGTCCGACAATTAACGCATGTTTTCTCATAGCTTTTACACTTCCTTCTTCCATACAGATTTTCTACTGTACCCCTGTCATCTTCCATACTCCAAGAAAAATCAACAAGAAAATAACATTTGAGATTGTAAAAATCAAAAAATACTTTCCTTTTCGTTCTGTTTCTTCCTGTGCAATCTGACGATAAGAAATCAAACTGGCCATTGATGCAATTAATGTACCAAGGCCACCCAAATTCGTTCCGATAATCAGAAGGGAAATTTTATTGGTAAATCCGGATAATAAAAGTGCAGTCGGAACATTGCTGATAATCTGACTTGCAAGCACTGCCACAATTACCTCCCGTCCTTCTATAATCTGATTTAGCCATAATGAAAAAGCAGAAATTCTTCCTGCATTTCCAATAAAGATAAAAAATGCAACAAACGTAAGTAATAACGAATAATCTACTCGTTTCAAACTTTTTCTGTCCCATAGAAAGATAAGAAGCAACACAATCAAAAAAGAAATTCGATAATCCATGATATGTAGGACTGCAAGCAGACAGATTCCAAATTAATATCAGATAAACTCTTATTTTCTTCCAGTTAC